>JAABUX010000884.1_pt1 | contig 47950 bp, 38 predicted proteins | sample 5561851 | NCBI WGS metagenome assembly JAABUX01 (sample SAMN10711883, study PRJNA513361) | rock metagenome | isolation source: Antarctica rocks | place: Antarctica: Victoria Land, Richard Nunatak red sandstone | collected 2016-01-03 | reverse complement strand
CAGAAGCTTTTAGACTTTATTGCCTACTACAACCGCACGATGGCTAAACCATTTTTGTGGAAGTTTGAAGGCTACCCAGAGTCTGTCTAATCTGGTGCGTTACTTCTGCCGAACTGCACTAGTCATGTCCTATGTCTTTTACAACTGGCTAGCCCAGCCCTGCCAGTTGGAGCGTATAGCTATTCTGAGGGACTGGAAATGCTGGTTGAGACTGGTACAGTTGAGAATGAGCAAAGCCTGAAGCACTGGTTAGAGCAGGAACTGCTCTACGGAGCCATTCGGTTAGAGGCGGCGGTGATGCTACGAGCTTATAAATCTGCTCTGCTCGGTGATACAGAGGCTTTGAGTTACTGGAATAACTGGCTATCTGCCGCCAAGGAAACAGAAGAGTTACGTCAGCAAAGCTGGCAGATGGGTCAATCCCTAATGCGACTGCTGCTGAAAATTCAGTCGCAAGAAACGCGAAATTTCCCGTCTTTACAGTCTCTGGCGAATGCAGCTGGATTACCCTGTAATTTTGCGATCGCCTTCGGCATTGCCGCTGCTCACTGGCAAATAGATTTACCTGACTCTGCCCTACTCGGTTACCTGCACAGCTGGACAACGAATCTGATCACAGCTGGGGTCAAACTCATTCCCTTGGGTCAAACAGCTGGGCAACAGCTGCTGCTGGAGTTACATACCGATATCGAGCGTGTAGCTGAAGAAATTCTCGCCTTGGGGGATGATAACCTCAGTAGTTGCGGCTGGGGCTTGGCCCTTGCCAGTATGGCACATGAAACCCAGTATACAAGGTTATTTCGCAGTTAATCTCTATGACGAATGCGTTTCGAGTCGGAGTGGCTGGTCCAGTGGGTTCGGGAAAAACCGCTTTAGTCGATGCCTTATGTAAGGCAATGCGCCAGCAATACAACATTGCGGTGGTGACGAATGATATCTACACCCAAGAAGACGCGCAGTTCTTGGTTCAAAGTCAGGCACTGGAGCGCGATCGCATCCTCGGTGTTGAAACCGGCGGTTGCCCTCACACTGCCATCCGTGAAGATGCCTCAATCAACCTGGCAGCAATTGAACAGCTGGAGCAGCGGTTTGCGGATCTGGATCTGGTGTTTTTAGAAAGTGGCGGTGACAATCTGGCTGCCACCTTTAGTCCGGAGTTGGTGGATTTAACGATTTACGTCATCGATGTTGCAGCTGGGGACAAGATTCCACGCAAAGGTGGTCCCGGAATTACCAAGTCTGATTTGCTGGTGATTAATAAAACTGATCTGGCTCCCCTAGTGGGCGCAGACCTAAGCGTCATGGAACGGGATGCAAAAAAAATGCGAGGCGATCAACCGTTTGTCTTCACAAATTTGAAGACTCACTCAGGACTCACAACCGTGCTCAACTTTATCCGCCACCATATTTGCTAACTTCAGCCCCAGAAAGCGGGCTGGCACAAGACTCAATACACCCTCTGAAAAACCAAGATGAGATTACCTCGTCCAACCTTAGAGAAATTGAAAGATGTGGTTCGACAGCCTGCATTTAGACAGTCGCCAATTAAGGTGATTTGCCGAATTATAAAATGGCAATTTTTCCGCGTTTTTAACCAGCAACCTTTATTAAAATTTGATGGTTCAATTTGGATTAAGCTATATACAGATGATGATGACGTTGCCACACGTACCTATTATTTTGATTATCATGAACCTAAAATATTTAGTTTTTTAAACAAATATCTCAAAGATGGAATGACTTACGTTGACGTTGGAGCAAATATTGGTGTCTATACATTATTTGCTGCCAAACGTGTTGGAACAAGAGGAAAAGTATTTGCCTTTGAACCCCAGACAAAAACTTTTAACAGATTGATAGAGAACATTCAACTTAGCAAATTAGAAAATATAATAGCTGAACAAGCCGCTGTTGGTGAACAAGAGGGAAAGCTCGAAATCGTAACCAATGATAAATACAGTTCAGTAAGTTATACGAAACATATAAATAGTGAGACTTCAGCTCTAAACACATGTAGAATGATTACATTAGATGCATATTTTAAGGCGGTCAAAGATATAGATTATCTAAAAATAGATGTTGAAGGTTTTGAATTTTATGTGCTCAGGGGAGCAGAGCAGATGTTAAAGAAAAAAATACCTTCAATAATCCAACTAGAACTAATAGAAAAGTTTCAGAATAGAAGTGGCAGTAGTATAAAGAGGATTTGTCAACTAATGAATAGCCTAGGTTATAAGTTTTTTTACTTAAAAGAAAATCTATTAAATTTAGCACCTCCTTATAACGAGGAAGAGAATGACAACATATACAATTATAATGATATTTTTGCAATTCACGAAACAAAGCTGACGCAGATTCTCCAAGAACTGGATTAGTTGTTACCAAATTTAAATTTATTGCATTTAGTCCGTGGCAACGGCGATTTATCACAAACGATCGCGCCGGAAATTGAAGGCAGACCCCTCAAGGGTGAGTTTCTTCAAACCGCGCAGGTCGTAAACACCATGGTGGATCAGCTCAGTTCGTTTGCCTCGGAAGTAACGCGGGTGGCCCGTGAAGTGGGCACGGAAGGCAAGCTGGGTCTCGCTGCTGCGCGTCTGGACACCAGGAGTCTCTCAAGTTTACCCCCCACGAGAAAGATTATGAGGAGTTGGAAAGCCATGAGAAGCTTTACCGGAGGATTAGGTAGAGGCGATGGGGCGGGTCGCCTCTACTTGGAACTCGTCGTTGTCGGTACTTGGTTGGGTGGGTTACACGCCCTTGAGGTTTTGCTGTCGGGGCTGAGCAAGAGCAACTCGTTGTCTATGGCTGTCGTCCAACACCGTAAATTTCTAACTTTAGATAGTGGTACTACTGAAAGCTAAACGGTGAAAGTCTCTGTAGAGACGTTAAAACTAATTTTACTCTTCCTTAAAGCATATCCCGAGCATGCCGCCGCAACCGAAAGTTAATGTCCTCCTGGTTGACGATCATCCAGAAAATCTGCTGGCTCTAGAGGCTATATTGGATGGCCTAGGCCAGAATCTGGTCAGGGCCAATTCTGGAATGGAAGCCTTGAGATGTCTTCTCAATCAGGATTTTGCTGTGATTCTGCTCGACGTCCAAATGCCAGGTATGGATGGATTTGAGACAGCGACGCTGATTCGCTCGCGTGAGCGATCGCGGCACACGCCGATTATTTTCCTCACAGCATTCAGCACCAACGACACGCTTGTGTTCAAAGGTTATTCCCTAGGTGCCGTGGACTACCTGCTCAAGCCAATTGAACCGGAAATATTGAAATCGAAGGTGGCGGTGTTTGTTGACCTATTCAAGAAAACGGCGGAGGTAAAACGACAAGCGGCACAACTGGCAACCGTCAACGCCGAGATCAGCAGACAAGCAGCGACATTACGAAAGCAAGCACAACTGCTTGATCTGGCTCACGACACCATCATGGTTCGCGACATGAACAGCACGATCATATTTTGGAACAACGGTGCCCAAAAGATGTATGGCTGGGCGAAAGAAGAGGTTCTGGGAAAGAATTCCTCTACGCTGCTGCAAACACAATTTCCTCAGCCGTTGGAGGATATCGAAGCTGAGCTGGTTGGCGAAGGTTGCTGGGAAGGCGAGCTTGTCCATACTAAGCGTGACGGCACTTGCATCACGGTGGCAAGCCGTTGGGCTTTGCAGCGGGACGAATACGGTCTCCCCTCAGCAATTCTCGAAATCAATAACGATATTACTGACCGCAAGCAGGCTGAAAATGAGCGGGCTAGGTTCATCTGTGAGCAGGCAGCACGACAGGAGGCTGAGGCGGCGAACCGGATGAAGGATGAGTTCCTAGCGACCCTCTCCCACGAACTCCGCACGCCGCTTAACTCAATGCTAGGCTGGACTCGACTGCTCCGCACTCGGCAGTTTGATGAAATCACCACCGCTCGTGCTCTGGAAACGATTGAGCGCAACGCGAGTTTGCAGGCGCAACTAATCGAGGATATCCTGGATGTCTCGCGGATTATTCGGGGCAAGCTGCGTTTGAATCTTCGCCCGGTCAACCTCGTACCTGTGATTGAGACGGCGATAGATAGTGTGCGTCCGGCAGCTGAAATTAAAGCAATTCAATTGGAAACCGTACTTGAGAGCTCGGTGGATCTAATCTCCGGTGATTCAGACCGCCTGCAGCAAGTCGTCTGGAATCTACTCACCAATGCGCTCAAGTTCACACCCCAAGGCGGAAAGGTGGAGGTACGACTAGAGTATACTGCCCCCTACGCCCAAATTAGGGTGATCGACACGGGTATTGGTATCAGCAAAAACTTTCTACCGTATGTTTTTGACCGCTTCCGTCAAGCTGATGCGACAACGACAAGGTCATACGGTGGACTTGGACTCGGATTGGCGATCGTCCGCCACTTGGTGGAACTGCACAGCGGAACTGTCTGTGTGGACAGTGAGGGAGAAGGGCAGGGGGCGACGTTTACCGTGAAGCTGCTGCTCATACCTGAGAAATTGGAGGCGAGTGATGCTCTTCAGGTGGACTCGAGGGGCAACGGAGTAGCAAGCGCTAATCTCCCCTGTCTGAAGAATTTGCAGGTGATTGTTGTTGATGACGATACTGACACGCTTGATTTTATTACCACAGTGCTAGAACAGTACGGGGCTAAAGTGACAGCGGTTACATCGGTCCGAGAGGCACTAAAGGCACTCGAACAGTTGCAAGCGGATGTATTGATCAGTGATATTGCGATGCCAGATGAGGACGGCTATGGGTTGATCAGCAAAGTCAGAGCAATGAAAGCAGAGCGAGGGGGAAAGATTCCAGCGATCGCTCTGACGGCTTACGCTAGCGCCGAGGAGCGGATGCGTGCACTTTCAGCAGGCTTTCAGATGCATCTGCCTAAACCAGTTAAACCAGCCGAATTGATCGCAGTGGTGGCAAATTTCATTTCAATCCCTCAATCCCCAACGCCCCATGGCGGGATGGATAGTTGAGCAATACTGGCAATTTTCTGCGAAAATATTAAATTGGACGGTGTAACTAGCCGTAAACAATGTGCGCCAACCAACTCTTGACACCGGGCTGCTTGCAAATAGCCCAGTTTGGTGCAGTTGTGAAGCTGTTGGGAGAAGTCACGTATAGACTAAGGAGAATTTATATTTATGACTGGTCAACTGGTGAAGTCAAAACGTTTAGCACTTGGCTTTTTTGCTGTTATTGCTACAACCCCACTGTTGTTGGGCAGCCTGAGTGTGAGCGCTAAAACCACTGCCCCAGCTAGCAATACTAAGCCAACCACTGCCCCAGCTAGCAATACTAAGCCAACCACTGTGCTGAGAATCGGTAGCCGGGGAAACCGCGTTAGTCAAGTTCAAACGCGTTTGAAGCAACAAGGACTCTACACTGGAGCAACAGATGGCATCTTTGAGACTCAGACGCGCGCAGCCGTGATCGCCTTCCAGCGGGCTAAAGGCTTAAGGGCAGATGGTGTCGTTGGGGGGAGAACTCTTGCTGCTATGGGCTTGCAACAGTAATAAAATTCCTATTCAAACACCCTGCCGGGACTCGTAAATCAGCTTGAGTCTAGTGTTGTAGTCAAAACCATACATTCTTACATGTCATAGTGACCGAGGAGACCTTCTTGTTTTTAAAACTCTGCATAGTTCTTACATAGGTTTCCAATTATTTCGGATCTGCTATAGGACATGACTACACTTTCATTCTGAGCAAAAAAGTTATCTTCAAAAGTGAGAGATAGCAGAACAGCCTGCTGGGCTGTTCGACCAACGCAAATGAGCTTGAACTTTCGCCTTGCTGATTAGTAGCGATTCTAAACCTCTGTCTGCTTTTAAGCTTTAAATGCATGAAATTGCCTAAAAAGTCCCCGCTTATGAGTCACGAGTCAGATTCATAAGTCAGAAGGAAAACGGAAAATTCAGTTCAGGCAATGGTTTCAAGAGGAGCCGGACCTCGGGCTGGAGGTGAAGGAATCGAGCCATTCATAAAGGCAGTATGTCCTCAGAACTTGGCTTTGAATCAGGTGATACTGATGTTGCCTCTATTTAGGGAATTTAAGCCATATTTTATGATTTGTCATATGTAAAAAGTCATAAAAAGTGCTTGTTAAGTCATATTTAGTGCTCTAAGTCTTCTAAGCAACACAAACTGTACAATCTAGAGGCAGATATGGGGTAATTTAAAGTAGTAAGCACAGTTGCGCTCTCACAAAGGGCAGGATGACCACGGTAGGACAAAATATGACGTAGCAGATTACTAATAAATGACTTATTGTGGATACTGTCTAACTTTTGGATTCAAAACTTAAGCAGTAGTGCGACACGAAGACATGTGGCGGCTAGAAACAAAAGCTTGGGGAATAAGCTGAATCTTCCTTCAAGTGGAAAGCAAACGGCAAGCGAGTTGGCGGTTTGCCTTTTGCTTCCCTCCTTAGTCGCGCCTGGCTGTGCTTAGGATGCACACTTGCGCTATGTGCTCCCAAGGTTTTTTGGCAGTTGGAGGTAATTAGTATACCGTCTTGGAGCAAAAGTAAAAGATAGATATTCAGGCAATTTTAACAAATGAATATTGAAGGAGCCTTAGTAATATTGGATACAATTCTCACACCGTCTTAGATCAAAAGTAAAAGATTAACTTTCATATTAACTATTGAGGCACTTTTAAAAGATGAATATTGAAGAAGCCTTAGTAATATTGGATACAATTCTCCAGCAAGAGTGTTTAAATGACATTCAAGAGCTAGTGTTTCGCCAATCGTGGGAAGGGCGAACTTATTCAGAAATTGCAGAAGGCTCTAGTTATGATGCTAATTATATAAAGGATGTTGGTTCTAAGTTATGGCAAGTACTAAGTCGGGCGTTAGGAAAAAATGTCACTAAAAGTAATTTCAGGTCATTACTGAGACAGCGATCGCGTCACCTCTTGGCAGGAGAAGCGCAACTTTCTCCAGTAGCTGTAGCTCCAAACAGCTTCGAGCTAAACGGTAACAATCACAACACTAAGCGGGAGTTTGAGGCAGAAAGAATTCCCCCTTCAACGCCCTTGTTTTTGAGAATGGTTCCTAACGGGATGGATTCTGAGGTAGCGATCCCCAACCCTTACCAAGATTGGGGAGAGGCAGTTGATGTGTCAGTTTTCTATGGACGCACAGAAGAGATTTCCAAGCTAAAGCAATGGATTCTGAATGATCGCTGTCGAGTAGTGGCACTTTTGGGAATGGGGGGAATTGGTAAAACTGCTCTGTCTGTAAAGCTTGCAGAACATATTAAGGATCAGTTTGAGTACGTCATCTGGCGATCGCTGCGAGACGCTCCGTCCGTTAAAGCTATATTGGCCGATCTGATTCAATTCCTGTGCGACGAGCAGGAAACAGCAACTGACTTACCAGAAACCGTAAGTGGCAGAATATCGCGAGTGATTGATTATCTACGCAGGCATCGGTGTCTACTGATACTAGATAATGCGGAGTCGATTCTGCGCAGTGGTAGCCAAGCTGGACAATATCTGGAGGGATATGAGGGGTATGGTGAGCTGCTGCAACTGCTGGGGGAAGTGGGGCACCAAAGCTGCATAGTACTGACGAGTCGAGAGAAGCCCAAAGAAATTGCCTTACTCGAAGGAGAGGCACTCCCCGTGAGGGCATTACAACTGACGGGACTGAAGGAAGCGGAAGGGCAGGAGATTTTCAAAGTCAAGGGTTGCTTCTGCAGTATGGAGTCTGAGTGGAGCGCGCTGATTGAACATTATGGCGGGAATCCCCTGGCATTGAAGATGGTTGCCGCAGCAATTCAAGAGCTGTTTGCTGGCAATATTTCTGAGGTGATGGAATATATGGGGCAACGAACGTTAGTTTTTGAGGATGTTCGAGAGCTATTAGCTCGTCAATTCAATCGCTTGTCAGAGGTAGAAAGGGAGGTAATGTACTGGCTGGCGATTAATCGGGAACCGGTTTCCCTCCTAGAACTGCGAAAAGATATTTTATCATCAGTCTCAAAACGGAAATTACCAGAAGCGCTTAAATCTCTGGGAGTGCGCTCACTGATTGAGAAGAGTGCCGCCCTGTTCTCGCTCCAACCTGTGGTGATGGAGTATGTAACTGAGCGATTAATTGAGCAGGTTTGTGAAGAGATTGTTACTCAGAATATTCTCCTGTTTAGAAACCATGCTCTGGTTAAGGCCCGGACTAAGGATTACGTTAAGGAAACTCAAGTTCGACTCATCCTCACACCAGTTATAGATGGGCTGCTCGCTGTTTTTAGAAGCAAAAGCAGCATTGAAAATCAGCTAAATCAAATACTATCAATGTTGCGAGAGCAATCTCCACTAGAACCAGGGTATACGGGTGGAAATTTTCTCAATTTGCTTTATCATCTGGACACTGATTTAAGCGGCTATGATTTTTCTCATCTGAGTGTTTGGCAAGCAGACCTACAAGGGGTGAATTTGCAGCATGTCAATTTCAACCATGCTGATCTAGCTAAGTCTGTTTTTGCTGAAACGATAGGTGTTGTTTTGTCGGTGGCCTTAAGCCCGGATGGAAACTTTCTGGCTACGGGTGATACTAATGGTGAGATTCGCTTGTGGCGAGTTGCGGATGGGAAACAATTGTTGAACTGTAAGGGGCACACTGATTTGGTGTGGTCAGTTGCCTTCAGTCCGGATAGTCAGATGCTGGCTAGTGGCAGTGCCGACCAAACAGTACGCTGCTGGGATGTCTACACTGGTCTTGCCTTGAGAAGTTTCAAAGGACATACGGATTGGGTCTTGTCAGTCGCCTTCAGTCCAGATGGTAAGACCTTAGCGAGTAGCAGTGCCGACCAAACAATACACTGCTGGGATGTCTACACTGGTCTTGCCTTAAGAACTTTCAAAGGACATACGAATTGGGTCTTGTCAGTCGCCTTCAGTCCTCAAGATAAGACCTTAGTCAGTAGCAGTGCCGACCAAACATTGCGCTGCTGGGATGTGGACACTGGTCAATGCTGTCAAACTTTCACGGGACATACGAATTGGGTCTTGTCAGTCGCCTTCAGTCCAGATGGTAAGACCTTAGCGAGTAGCAGTGCCGACCAAACAGTACGCTGTTGGGATGTCTACACTGGTCAATGCCGCCAAACTTTCAAAGGACATACAAATCGGGTATATTCCGTTGCCTTCAGTCCAGATGGTAAAACTTTAGCGAGTAGCAGTGCCGACCAAACAGTACGTTGCTGGGATGTGTACACTGGTCAAAATTTAAGAACTTTCAAAGGACATACGAATTGGGTGTATTCCGTTGCCTTCAGTCCAGATGGTGAGATCTTAGTCAGTAGCAGTGCCGATCAAACAGTACGCTGGTGGGATGTGGACACAGGTCAATGCCGCCAAACTTTGCAGGGACAAACGAATTGGGTCTTGTCAATCGCCTTCAGTCCAGATGGTAAGACCTTAGCAAGTAGCAGTGCCGACCAAACAGTACGCTGGTGGGATGTGGACACAGGTCAATGCCGCCAAACTTTCCAGGGACATAAGAGTTGGGTATATTCCGTTGCCTTCAGTCCAGATAGTAAAACCTTAGCGAGTAGCAGTGCCGACCAAACAGTACGCTGCTGGGATCTAGATACTGGTCAATGCCGCCAAACTTTGCAGGGACATACGAATTGGTTATCGTCAGTCGCCTTCAATCCAGATGGTAGTACTTTCGTCAGTAGCAGTGCAAATCAAACAGTACGTTGGTGGGATGTGGACACTGAGCAAGCCTTGAGAACTTTCCAGGGACATACGAATTGGGTATTCTCAGTCGCTTTTAGTCCAGATGGTAAGACCTTAGCGAGTAGCAGTGCCGACCAAACAGTATACTGCTGGGATGTGCACACTGGTAAATGCCGCCAAACTTTCCAGGGACATACGAATTGGGTCTTGTCAGTCGCTTTTAGTCCAGATGGTAAGACCTTAGCGAGTAGCAGTGCCGACCAAACAGTACGCTGCTGGGATGTGGACACAGGTCAATGCCGCCAAACTTTCCAGGGACATACGAATTGGGTCTTGTCAGTCGCCTTTAGTCCAGATGGTAAGACCTTAGCGAGTAGCAGTGCCGACCAAACAGTACGCTGCTGGGATGTGGACACAGGTCAATGCCACCAAACTTTCCAGGGAGGACGTACTAATTGGGTAGATGCAGTTGCTTTCAGTCCAGATGGTAAGACTTTAGCGATTAGCAGTGCCGATCAAACAGTACGTTGCTGGGATGTGTACACTGGACTTGCCCTGTGTGCTTTGCAGGGACATACTAAGTGTGTGCGATCGCTCACCTTTAGTCCAGATGGTAAAACCCTGGCTAGTGGTAGCCAAGATGAGACTATCAAGTTTTGGGACGTTTCGACGGGTGAGTGCCTAAAAACTCTGAGAGCGGACAGACCCTACGAAGGTATGAATATCACTGGTGTTACAGGTTTAACTGAAGCGACTATTGCAACGCTAAAAGCTCTAGGGGCAGTGGAACTTTAAATAGGCTGTAGAACTCAACACACCCAAAAGCTACCAGGCTCAATTTCAAACAATTTCCCATGAGACATTTTTACTTTTCTGAAAGTTATAGCTGTCGTGGTCGTTGATATTCGTGTCACTCAATTCAAGGTTATAAAAATCCACAAATTCATCATCAAAGAAGGGACCAGCGTGCCAAGTGCCAACGTCTAACTTGATGAAGCAATTAGCCGGAATCACAAAAGCCGCGATTTCCTCTAATACCGGCTGGGGCGCATCTGTTGGTGGGGAAACTGCAATCAACCATTCCTTGCATAAGAGCGAACCTAAACACTGGGTGCATTGGACGTGGCGAGTCATGGTGTGAAATTGACGGCCTCTGTGGTTAAGACGCATGATGTAGAATCGAGGGATGCCGTTCTGGAGTACTAGCTGAGCATCCTTTGAATCGTAGGGTTTGCCGTCGAAAGACGCCCAGATAACTTGACCATAACGCTGAAAGCTTTCTGGCGTTATCAACTGGGCGGTTAATTGTTTGACCAACTTCCCTGGAGCCATAACATATCTTAAAATGCAGCTTGCGACTACTTTACAGCAGAACCGTCTATGTCATCTCAACCATCTCATATAATTTCCCCAGGGCGTCGTTTCCTGTTAACGTTGTCAAGTGCGTTACTATTTCTAGGTATGGAAAGCATCTTTTCTTTGGCTCCCAGTTTTGCAGCCTCAGAAATTTACTTTAGATATGCAGCGTTTGAGGAATCGCTTCCTGTTAAAGATTTACGTACCTATGCCGAAACTCAAAAGGCTTCTTCTCAGCTCAAGCATTTACTAAGCTTTGTTGGGTCTGAAAATCAATCAGCTGTACGAGAGGTTCTCCAAGTTAAGCTTCCTCTTAATATTGTAACTGTAGATAAGCTGCTAGAGACGGATTTGGGTAAAAAAATTCTGTCTGAGGTTGTCAAAGTAACCATACGTCGTGACAAGGCAGGAGTTCAGGCTTTACGAGCTGCCTCTATTTTGGGAACTCATTCACCAGAAGGTTTGAGCTTAATCAGCTTTCTAGAAGCCTATCCCAGTACAAGAATAACGTTTGACTTAAGGCAAGCTCCAAAGCTAATCGATTTCATGTTCGGCGACCAAAGCCAACTGCATTTAAACTCCATTTCATCCCAAAATCTATTTAGCGACCACCTTAGTTCGGCACCCTGGTGGCAGCTTGCAGTTGAATATCAAAACATTGATACCCAAGGCAAGCAATATTATGGATGCCTATTTGGTGATTCTATTTCTTCTGGGGTTGGCAATACCCTTGGTGAGCAAATTTATAATTTTGCCCTGCCTGGACTCAGTACAACTTCACTGGTTGAACAAATAAAAACATTAATTCCTGCAAATGTAAGATGCCAAAACGCAATTATTGCCATTGGTACAAATGACGCTATGTACGGAATTAGTGATGCTCTGTTTATCAAACAAATGGAGGAGACGATTGCAATCGTGCAATCACTGGGAACTAAAAAACTAATTTTAATTCCTGCTTTTTACTCAACTGTTGCTGCCAGTTATAACCCGAAGTTAGCAGGTACAATTCCAAGAGTAGAGGAAATCAACGCTCTAATCCGTCAAGTTGCTGCAACAGAGAAACTTCCAATTGAAGCTGAAGGTATACAGACTTTATTTAAGAATCGAGCCCTGAAAGAAAATTTAACTAATGATGGTGTACATCTGAATGCAGAAGGGATAGAGATATATAGGCAAGCTCTCTTAAAAATCCTGAATTATACCCATTAGCTTTCGTCAATTAATCCTTTCTCCGCTCAAGCACACTACGGAGTTTTGATCATGGTTTTATTCATTGTGTCCCAAACAAGCGATCGCCCGCATCTCCCAATCCTGGTAAAATATAACCGTGGTTATCCAGATGCTCGTCAATAGCAGCAGTATAAATAGGCACATCTGGGTGCTGCTCGTGAAAATGCTTGATCCCTTCCGGGGCAGCGAGTAAGCAGACAAACTTGATCGACAAGGGGTTAGTCTGCTTAAGCCGGTCAACCGCCGCAACAGCTGAGTTGCCAGTTGCCAGCATCGGATCGACCACTAACATATCTCGCTTGTCCACATCATGGGGGACTTTGAAATAATACTCGATCGCGACTAGCGTTTTAGGGTCGCGGTACAAACCAATATGTCCCACCCGTGCCGATGGCATCAGTTCTAGCATTCCATCCAAAATCCCCTGACCCGCTCGTAGGATCGAAACAATGACCAGCTTCTTGTCAGGAGCCAGCATGGGGGCATTCATTGAAGCTAGTGGTGTCTCAATTTGCTCATACTTGAGTGGCAAGTCGCGCGTCACTTCATAAGCCAACAACAGGCTAATTTCTTTCAAGAGTGTGCGAAATTTTGCCGTACTGGTTTCGGCTTTACGCATCAGCGTTAGCTTGTGCTGAATCAACGGATGGTCGATAACAGTGACTTGCTCATTTGTCAAAATACTGTTCCATCACTTTCAATCTGAATTGGAGGGGCACCATTGGCTCTGTGTTCGGCTGCGATTCGCCGCCCAGCACTCCAGGTTCCCCCTTGCAGGACTTTAACCAATGGCAGTTCTTCAGCACTCATGCCTAAAGCTTCGCGCACTGCCGCTGCGATGTAGTCTAACAAAATTACTGTTAAGGCCCGCCACTCCACAATTACGTCTGACCCAACTGAGTGACGCTGCTGCAATACAGATGGATGTTTGACCTGCAACAGCCCCAGATCTAGACATAAACCCCCATTGCGATACTCTGGTAATCCGGTTAGGGCATCCAGACCAGTAATTTCCAGACCGAGTTCTTGCAATGGCTCCAGAAGGGAGTAGGTGAGCCACTGGGAGAGTTTATGGAACGGCACTAACCCAGCGCCCAAACCGCCACTAGACCTATCCGTAAATTGGTGTACAAAAGCGGGAGCGGTATCTTTATCCCGATTAGGGATTGAAATAGGCCAGACATCGCCCAGATTAACCCCCGCAATTTCCAAACGTCCAGGCCAGATATCCCCCAGTCCCTCCAGAACTGCACTCAACACCGTTTCAGCTGCCAGCCGCCCGTTGCTTGACCGTTCTAGTAGATACTTAACCATCTGACCTGGGCGTGGGTTCTCATGTCCAAACATCTGGGGTGACGAAAGTAGCGATCGCCCCAACCGTTGCAGCAATTCTAACCGCCCAACCACCCCAACTAGGGGATTTTCTGGATTCACCTGAAACCCAGCTGCCAACACCTCCTCAGTCAGTCCTTGCAGTCCTTGGGCGTCTGCCCAAAGACCATCATTGCTGGAAAAAGTCCCCTGATAAAACATCTGGAAGCTTGCCACAGCTAACCCTTCTGACCGGCGGAACACAAGACCTGTTTCTTGTTCATAATACTGCCAGCGCTCACCTGCACCCGCATCCAGCAACACACTGATAATCACCAAATCAAACTTAGCGGCAGCTCTCTCGACCGGCGTCAGTCCTGCAAGTAACCCATCCAACTGGGTTAGACGTGGGACGCCCCCAGCCTCAAAATGTCGCCAGCGACTATGAAACGGAATTTGGAGATCTGGGTACTGGTCACGAATTACCTGAATCACGTAATCCGCCACCCGACCCAACCGAGTCAAATCGCAGACAAAGTACCTCAGCTGATCTTCACACGCCAAGGTAAACAACTGACCACAACGCTCCCGAATCGCCGCTGGGGAACGAAGGTATGCGAGCGTCTCCTCTTCAGTAAGTCCCATCAATCCGCCAATTCCCGTCCCTTAACCTCAGCCAGTGCAGCCTCTGACGGCACCTCGCCTTCCGTGTAGTAGCCAGCTGCCTTCTTCGCCTCAATTTCCACTCGCGCATCCGCTGGAATCAGCTCCTCTGGAATCGGCACCCGCTCCACAATCTCAATCCCCGACTGCGTGATGGCGTCGTACTTCAGATTGCTCATCGAGACCATTCGGTCAATGCGGGTAATGCCGAGCCAATGTAGCACATCGGGCATCAGTTCTTGAAACCGCATATCCTGCACTCCAGCCACACATTCAGTACGTGAGAAGTAGGCATCGGCGCGATCGCCTCCTGACTGACGTTTCCGGGCATTGTAAACTAGGAACTTCGTCACCTCTCCCAGAGCGCGACCTTCCTTGCGGCAATAGACAATCACACCCGCACCGCCTGACTGAGCCATCTGGACACACACTTCAATGCCATGCACCAGGTAAGGACGGCAGGTGCAAATATCGGAACCAAACACATCGGAACCGTTGCATTCATCATGAACCCGCACTGCTAGGGGTTTGTTCGGGTCAGTAATTGCTGCCAAATCACCGAGCACATACACCGTGAGCCCCCCAATTGGCGGCAAGAATACCTCCAAATCTGAGCGTGTCACCAGCTCAGGAAACATCCCGCCCGTCTGTTCAAATAAAGAGCGGCGCAACTCACCTTCAGCGATATTGAATCGCTTGGCAATTCCTGGCAGATACCATACTGGCTCAATCGCTGCCTTGGTTACAACTAAATCGCCACCTGGCTTCAGAATTTTGCCATCAACCGGCAATCGCCCTTTTTCTAACGCTTCTTGCAGTTCCGGCAGATTAATGTGAGCCTTCGCAATTGCGATCGTAGGTCGGATGTCATACCCTTGCTCGCAATAGGAGGCAAATACCTCACCCACCAAGCCACCAAACGGATCAAGGGAAACAATCTTTTCTGGTTCAGCCCAGCTCGGGTGTGGCCCAATCTGCTCTACTGGTGAAGTATTGGTCAGATCCGCCCGGTGATCTGACTGCAGGGCGCCGCTAGCCACTGCCAGAGCGCGATAAATTGCATAACTGCCAGAGTGGGTGCCAATCACGTTGCGGTGTGCTGGTTTGGTTAGTGTGGCAATGATGGGGCCCCGTGCCCGTGGTTCTTTTGCCCCCCACTGAATCGGAATCGGTTTGGGGCCGAAGCGACTGGGATGGGAGGTCAGAACAATATGCCTGGAAACGCTTTTTTGGTCTGGCATAAATGCGAGGGTTCGGGGATGGTGTTATAGACTACTGCTATCAGGGAGACGCAACAGAGGCTGTTGGCGTTAAGTTTAAATTCTAGAACAACAGTAGAATAAGGAACAGAAATATTGCTGGGGTCTAGGAGGGAGAGACTTTGGATGAGCTGAGAGCGGTGCTGGAGTTAGCCACAGAAGAAGAATTGCAACAACTGACGGAAATCTTATTCCGCCGCAAGTTTAACCCCTTCGATTATGTTCGCACGCCTGAACCGTTAGATGTTCAAAGCCAAGACCGACTAGATTGGCTGGATACTATAGAGCAGCGATTTCGCTTTCTAGCGGCAGATGGGATGACGGTATTGCGGGGGCGCACAGAACAAGTGACCTACCGTCAAGTCCTAATTCGTGTTTGTTGGTATCTCAAAATTCCTTACTCTATTAAGCTTACCACTACTGATTTAGAGGCAGAGGTATTTCTCAACCTGCTGGGCAGAGCGTGGAAACAACTGAGCACAACAGAGCAGCAAGCCTTGACGGTGCGGGTGCAGCGATCGCTGGCTCAATCGAAACTGTCTCAACCGCTACCACTTTCAGTGCAGCGCGACCCCTTAGCGTTGCTCGTTAAAGGTGGCAGCGCCCTGGCGGTCAGTTCCATCCTCAAACCAGTGTTGCTACAACAAATTGCCCGTCAGTTTGCACTGCACTTTGCCACCTATCAAGTTGCCAGGGAAACATTGATTCAGGGCGGTGCCGTAGCTGCAACGCAGTTTCAGAACTACGTCGCGCTTCAAACCGCACAGCGAGGCATGGCTATAAGTGCCGCTCGTTATGGGGCAGCTCGGGGTGTGTTAGCCTGTTTAGGGCCGGTGCTATGGACTTGGTTTTTTGCTGATCTGGGTTGGCGGGCGATCGCCACTAACCATGGTCGCATCATCCCCACCGTCTTCGCCTTAGCTCAAATTCGCCTTACCCGCACCGAGTGCTGGGAGCCAGTTTGACAAGGTGAAAGCAAAAATGCCTTTTGCCGTTCTGAGCCTGCATCCTGACCGCCGTTTGCAGTTACCCTGGAACTATGCCCAACTAGGACTGTTGGCTCTGCCTCTGAATCCGTTGGTGGGCATATTGGTTCTATTGCTGGCTTGTGGGCAGACTTGGCGACGACAGTATCACATAATTATTCGTCGCCCCCTGAACTGGGGACTGGCTGTTTTGAGCGTTTGGCTGGTGCTCACGGCTTGCTTTGCCTATGAACGGCCAACTGCTTTTCTCGGCCTATTTAATTTTTTACCGTATTTCTTCGTATTTGCGGGCTATAGCGCCCTGATCCAAACACCCGCCCAGTTGCGGCAGTGGGCTTGGATTCTGGTTGTTACTTCCGTGCCGGTGGTGATGTTGGGCTTGGGGCAAATTTTTTGGGGTTGGGCAGGTCACTGGCAAGTTTTGTGGATTGTCTTGGATTCGACAATTGAACCCACCGGTAATCCGCCCGGTCGGATGGCTTCTATTTTCATGTACGCGAACATTTTGGCGGGTTATCTGCTGATCGTGTTCAGCCTCGGACTGGGGTTGTGGATTGAAACCTTTCAAACTTTGGCACCCTCACCCCTCAAACATCAGCCTACTCGCCCGCGTCACGTACCCGTCACCGCTTGGCTGCGCTGGGGATTTTTGAGTGTGGCTGTTATTGGCAATTTGGTCGCATTGATCCTGACGGACTCCCGAAATGCTTGGGAGATCGCTATCTTTACCGCTATTGCCTTTGCCCTTTACCAAGGCTGGCGTGCGCTCGTGGCTGGGGTGGCTGGGATAGCGCTCACCATCCTCTGGGCAGCTTTTGGCCCCTCACCCGTGCAGCAGTGGCTCCGGGCGGTGGTGCCCGCTTTCTTTTGGGCGCGGCTAACGGATCAGCTGTATCCAGACCGACCACTGGCGACGCTACGGAAAACCCAGTGGAAATTTGCCTGGTCTCTGACTCAGCAGCGTCCTTGGACAGGTTGGGGGTTACGGAATTTCACCCCCCTCTATCAGGCGCAGATGCACGTATGGTTGGGTCATCCCCACAATTTTTTGCTGATGCTAACAGCTGAAACGGGCATTCCATTTGCTGTCTTGTTCTGTGTTTGGGTCAGCTGGGTCGTTGTCCAAGGCATACAGCTGTGGCGCGATTGGCTAGTTGTGGCATCATCTGACTCTGGGCAGCAGCTAGCTCAAGATCGACTCATTTTTTTCAGCTATCTCGTGGCGTTTTTGGCTTGTATGCTCTGTAACACGGTAGACGTGACGGTGTTTGATGCGCGGCTCAATTCGCTGGGATGGTTGGTGTTGTCAGCGATTTGTGGAGTTGTGTATAAACGGCGCGCCAACACTTAGCTGTGTTTAATTAGCCATAGACATGAATTAAAATAGGGCAATGCCAAAAAGCAGCGATGGGGGACAAAACCACTTTTTCAGGCGATCGCGCCATGCCAAATCAAACAAGTTATTACGCCCTGCTAGGACTGCACCCCTCGGCATCAGCGCTGGAAATCCGCCGCGCCTATCGGGAACTGAGCAAGCGCTACCATCCCGATACGACAACAGAGCTGACAGGTGCGATCGCTACTGCCAAGTTCCAGCAACTGAACGAAGCTTACGCCACTCTCAGCAACCCAGAGCGGCGGCTGACCTACGACTTGAAGATTGGCTACTCGCGCCTATCGGGGAAACATGCACCACCTGACTTGAATCGTGGGCTTGGGCGCTCCCAAGTTACGTCTTCGTCTGCTTACCTCGACCCGACCGACCGCCCCCTGTCAGCTGGAGAAATTTTTGCCCTGTTTATTCTGGGGTTGACCTTTTTGGGCTGTCTGCTAATAGCGATCGCCATTGGCTTGACCCGTGGCGACACAGCTTTCCAACCGATAGTGCAACAACCGACCGAAGCAATACACCAACAAATTACCAGTAACCCACCGCCTGCTCAGCTAAAACCATGATTTAACCACGATGGTAGTGCGACCATACCGAAGGTTAGTCGGAGGGGTTTTAAAGCAGAGGCTCTTTAATATTCAATCGGAAATTGTGTGCTAGAATTAACTCTAATATATATGGATACAGAGAGTCCAAAGCTTCTGGGAAGCAAATGGCTACAAGAGTGAGTAGGTGATCTCGTAAGAGAGGGAGACGCGATTGTAACCCGTTAGCCGGTCGGCCTGAGAATCCTAACCTAAGGCTAATTAGCCTACCTTTTCCTCTATGTCTCTTCCTCCCGCTGATACTCCCCTATACAACCATCCCCTCCCCGAAATTGAGCAGTGGCTCAGAGACCACGGTTGCCAACAAGATCAAGAGCAGCTACATTGCTGGCGGATTCAAAAAACCAGCTGGAAAGCCGAACTCTGGCTTGATCTTGATCAAATTACAGTCCGATATCTTCAGGCCGGAGAAGATAAACAAGATCTTCAACGCTCATTCAAATATTCCCTCACGCGCCAGGATATTGAAGACGCCGTTTTCGCGGGTCCCTAATTGGTGGTTGGGTATTAACATCTAACACCCTAAACTCGACCGAACCGGCGATCGCGCTGCTGGTAGGAACACAATGCTCGGTGGAACTCCGCGCGGTCAAAATCAGGCCAGAGAGTGTCGGTGATGTAAATTTCCGCATACGCCATTTGCCAGAGCAGGAAGTTACTAATTCGCATTTCCCCACTGGTACGGATTAACAAGTCTGGATCGCAAATCCCAGCTGTGTAGAGGTGACGTTCAAACAGCGCCTGATCAATTTCCTCGGGTTGGATCAGACCTTGCTGCACCTGATGAGCGATCGCACGAGTTGCCTGCAAAATCTCCTCCCGTCCCCCGTAGTTCGTTGCCACAGTAAACCGGATGTCACGGTTATGCTGAGTCTGGGCCATTGAGCGCGAAATCTCTGCTTGGAGCGCTTGCGGCAAGGCACTCAAATTCCCCACAAACTGGATCTGAACATTCTCCTGCATCATCTCCCGCAGTTCTTGCCGCAACACCCGCTGAAACAAAGTCATCAGAAAATCGACTTCCTCCAGCGGTCGGCCCCAATTTTCTGTAGAAAAGGCATAAGCCGTCAGCACCTGGATCCCCCAATCCTTACAGCAGCGGAGTAGATCCTTGAGCGCATCAACACCCCGACGATGACCCACAACCCGAGGTAGCCCTTGACGCTCAGCCCATCGACCATTGCCGTCCATAATCACCGCCACATGTCTGGGAAGTCGTTCTCGTTTCAGGTCAGCGGGCAAATCTTGTAACACAATTGGCTTTACAGTCATTTTTTCTTTTGAGATGCCGATGAGAATAGATCGATTAAACGAGAAAATAGTGCCAATCCCTGAGTGATAACCTGGCGACCCAAACTGAGCAGATCAGGGGCTACAGCTTCCCGATCCACAGCTGGGGAAAATCGATCTGACAACAGTTCCTTCAGTTTACTGCTGGTCAGTGGTCTATTTAGTACTCCGCGTTCCGCTAAGGAAATTGAACCGGTTTCTTCTGAAACAACTACACAAATACAATTTTCGACTTTCTCCGTCATTCCCATCGCCGCCCGGTGGCGTGTTCCCAACTGGCGCGAGGCTGTGCGATCCGAAAGAGGTAGGATCACACCCGCAGCCATAATCCGGGAGCCACGAATCAAAACCGCTCCATCATGCAATAGTGTTTTCGGCTGAAAAATGGTCTGCAGCAGTTCCTTAGAAATCTCCGCATTCAGGCTCACTCCAGACACCTTAAACTCCCGCTCATCAATCGGACTATCGGTTTCCAAAATTAGCAAAGCCCCGATGCGATTTTGAGAGAGTTCTTTGACCGCATCGACAATTTCATCAATCACACTATCAGGCTGAGGGATGGCTCGGCTGGATGGTTGAAATAGCTGGCGAAATTCGCCGCGCCCCAATTGTTCCAGAAACCGGCGGAACTCTGACTGGTAAGCAACCGCCATCGCCACGGCAGAGCCAACTACCAACTTTTCGAGCACAAAATTCAACAGCGTCAGCCCCAAGATCTTACTCAACGCTGAAGCCAGCATCAACACAATAAATCCCCGCACCATCCACAGGGTACGGCGCTCCCCGATAATTACTAGCACCATGTAGGTGAGCGCCAATACTAACCCAACGTCGAGGAGATTCTGAAGCAACAAGGGCTTCGTCCAGCCAAGGTTTGCCAGCCATTGCTTACACCAATTTCCCATGAGTTCTGGATTAACCTTGCGCTTTAAAGAGCGTTGAGAAGTCAGTAGTCTTACGACATCTTCAGTCTGACTGGTAGGCAGTCTTGCCGAATCAAATCTTGATAGGTTTCGCGCCGTAAGATCAGATCGGCAACGCCTGCGTTTACTACCACTGCTGCTGGTCGGGGCAAGCGGTTGTAGTTAGAGGCCATGCTGTAATTGTATGCACCAGTTCCCATAACTACTAAGATATCCCCTGGCTCCGTCTGGGGCAGCTGGGCTTCTTTAATCAGAATGTCTCCCGATTCGCAGTGTTTTCCGGCAATTGTTACTGTAGTAGTCAGGGGGGCAGACATGCGGTTCGCCACCACCGCTCGATAAACCGACTGGTAAGTAATCGGGCGGGGATTATCGGACATCCCCCCATCGACTGCCACGTAGGTGCGAATTCCTGGAACCACCTTTGATGAGCCTATTGTGTAGGCAGTGACACAGGCAGAACCAATCAGCGATCGCCCCGGTTCGCACAATAACTTAGGCAGCGGCAGCTGTTGCGTTTGACACGCGTCTTTAATAGCTTCACAGATTGACTTCACCCACTCTTCAATGCTGGGCGGATCATCGGATTCGGTATACCGAATCCCTAGACCACCACCCACATTTAACTCTGTCACCGGCAGACCATAGCGAGTGGCTTTATCCAACCACTGCACCATTACACCAGCGAGATCCTGATGGGGTTGGCTTTCAAAAATCTGAGAACCAATATGGGCGTGCAACCCTATACATGTGAGGTCAGATTGCTGGCTCACAAAGTCAAACACCTCGTCGAGCTGATTGGGGTCGAAGCCAAATTTACTATCCAGGTGACCAGTGCGGATGTATTCGTGGGTGTGACATTCAATTCCGGGAGTAAGCCGCAACATAATTCGGGCTTTCCCATCCCCTTTAGTTAAGCCTGTTAGGGTGCGCAACTCTTGCCAGTTATCCACTACAATTGTGCAGCTGGAGTTGATTGCCAAAGTCAGTTCTTCCAAGGATTTGTTATTGCCGTGCAGGTAAAGTTGGTTGGGAGCGACACCTGCTTGTAAGGCGGTGTAGAGTTCCCCACCGGACACCACGTCAATTCCTAAGCCCTCGGATGCCGCGATCGCCAAGACAGCTAGACAACTCCAAGCTTTCGAGGCGTAAAGAACCTGAGATTCACCCGGATAATAACTCTTAAAAGCATCCCGGTATTGGCGGCAAGCGGTGCGCAGGGTTTGCTCATCCAAAATATATTGGGGTGAACCAAACTGCCGCACCAGCGTAGTGACATCACATCCACCAATTTCCAGACAGTCGTCGCCATTAATTCGGGCGGTGATGGGTAGAAGTTCTTGGTTGGGTGAACGAGTTGCGGGGACACTGGTTGGGTAAGGTAGATACTGATGTCCAGAATTTTGAACCCCCATATGGTGAGTCGATACCATAATTTTGAAAATAATCCTTGCTCAAGTGACAGCCGTGATTGGGTCTCGTTTCCCAGTGTACAAAGGGCTCGTAACTTATCCAACAAGAGTGTGACTTTATTAGAACTTAAACCGCTGACGGATCAGCATCTGCCTGCAGTGCTAGAGCTTGACCAGTTGTGTTTTGGCGGTCTTTGGACCCTGGCGGACTATCAGCGAGAGTTAGACAGTCCCAATAGTGATTTACTTGGTCTATTCGTCCCAGTTGGGCTACAAACTCTTGTGGGGTTCGGCTGTCTCTGGGCAATTTTGGAGGAGGCTCACATTACGGTTCTGGCGGCTCATCCCCACTACCGGCGTCAAGGGTTAGGACAGACGTTGCTAATAGCCCTGCTTCAGGCAGCTTTTGAGCGCGGTTTGGAACGGGCTACGCTCGAAGTCCGAGCCTCCAACTCTTCGGCTTGTCTTTTGTATCAACAATTTGGCTTCAAAACAGCTGGGCGACGGCGGGGTTACTACCAGGACACGGGTGAAGATGCCCTAATTCTCTGGCTTAGCGGTCTCCAGCACCCTGAATTTCAACAAACTTTAGCCACTTGGCACCGGGAAGCTGAACAGCGTCTCACCACAGCTGGCTGGAATTTAGAGGTCAATTTGAACTTGTTGCCCCCCGAAGGTTACTCCTTGACAATGGATTAATTTACTGCTAATAATTTCTGTTTGGAAGTCAGTATCCGGTCTGGAAAACTAGATAAGACGACCAGAAATTTCAGGAGTGAGGCTCACAAGGTCAGCTGTTTATGAGTGTTGAGAGGAAAGGAACTAATCGGTTCCTTAAAAGTGGCGGGCGTGTTAGAAGTTCAAGACATAAGATATTTTTATCAAAACCTGTGGCAGAAGAATATTGAGTGCTGAGTGAACTAAAACTCAAATCTCAAACCTAAAAACTCTTACAGAGGGCAGAAATTGCTCCAAGATCAGAGTGCAAACCGTACTGGTTGTCGATATGATCAACTGACAGCCGGTAAGATAGCCTGTGCTAAAATTAGCTTACTGGCACGACGCAGGTGATGGAAAAACGCCATGTTTGAACGCTTCACAGAAAAAGCCATTAAGGTGATCATGCTGGCCCAGGAAGAAGCTCGCCGTCTGGGTCACAACTTCGTAGGAACAGAGCAGATCCTCCTGGGTCTGATTGGAGAAGGGACAGGCGTAGCGGCTAAGGTGCTGAAATCTATGGGTGTCAACCTCAAAGACGCCCGGATCGAAGTAGAAAAAATTATTGGTCGTGGTTCGGGCTTCGTAGCTGTGGAAATTCCCTTCACACCACGAGCTAAGCGTGTTCTAGAGCTATCTTTAGAAGAAGCACGCCAGTTGGGGCATAACTACATTGGCACCGAGCACCTGTTGTTGGGCCTGATCCGGGAAGGAGAAGGTGTGGCAGCCAGAGTGTTGGAAAACCTGGGAGTTGACCTGTCGAAGGTACGCACACAGGTAATACGGATGCTGGGAGAAACGGCTGAGGTTTCAGCTGGTTCCCAATCGGGCCGCACCAAAACACCAACCCTCGATGAATTTGGCTCGAATCTGACCCAAATGGCAGCGGAAGGAAAGCTCGATCCCGTGGTAGGTCGTGCTAAGGAAATTGAGCGGGTAATCCAGATATTGGGTCGGCGCACGAAAAATAACCCGGTGTTGATTGGAGAGCCGGGAGTCGGCAAGACGGCGATCGCTGAAGGGTTGGCAAGTCGAATTGCCAATAGAGATGTGCCGGATATTCTAGAAGACAAGCGCGTAGTAACGCTGGATATTGGGTTGTTGGTGGCAGGTACTAAGTACCGGGGTGAATTTGAAGAGCGCCTGAAGAAAATCATGGATGAAATCCGTTCCGCCGGGAATGTGGTTTTGGTGATTGACGAGGTGCATACCCTGATTGGCGCTGGAGCCGCTGAAGGCGCAATTGATGCAGCGAATATCCTGAAGCCGGCGTTGGCTAGGGGTGAGTTGCAGTGCATTGGTGCCACAACGCTGGATGAATACCGCAAGCACATTGAGCGAGATGCTGCCCTAGAACGGCGGTTCCAGCCGGTAATGGTGGGTGAACCCACGGTAGACGAGACGATTGAGATTTTGTATGGTCTGCGCGAGCGCTACGAGCAGCACCACAAACTGAAAATATCCGATGAAGCCCTAGTCGCCGCAGCGAAACTGTCTGACCGCTACATATCTGATCGCTATTTGCCGGATAAGGCAATTGACTTGGTTGATGAAGCGGGCTCAAGGGTGCGCCTAATTAATTCAGCCCTGCCACCAGCGGCAAAGGAGTTGGATAAGGAACTGCGTCAGGTGCTGAAGGAAAAAGACGACGCAGTGCGATCGCAGGACTTTGACCGAGCCGGGGAACTGCGCGATCGCGAGATGGAAATTAAGACAGAGATTCGCGCGATCGCTCAAGGCAAAACTGCGAGTGAGCGCCGCACGGAAGACGAGTCACCTGTGGTCACCGAGGAAGACATTGCCCACATTGTCGCTTCCTGGACGGGGGTGCCGGTAAACAAGCTGACCGAATCCGAATCCGAGAAGCTGCTGCACATGGAAGACACCCTGCATCAGCGGCTGATTGGTCAAGAGGATGCAGTCAGAGCTGTTTCTAGGGCGATTCGCAGAGCTAGGGTGGGTTTGAAGAATCCCAATCGACCGATTGCCAGTTTTGTATTCTCAGGTCCTACGGGCGTAGGTAAAACCGAGTTGGCGAAGTCGTTGGCTGCTTATTTCTTCGGCTCAGAAGACGCGATGATCCGGCTGGATATGTCGGAATACATGGAGCGGCACACAGTCAGCAAGCTGATTGGTTCGCCTCCTGGGTATGTAGGTTACAACGAAGGCGGACAATTGACGGAAGCAGTGCGGCGTCGGCCTTACACAGTGGTGCTTTTTGACGAAATTGAAAAGGCCCACCCTGATGTATTCAATATGCTGCTGCAAATTTTGGAAGATGGTCGGCTGACGGATGCGAAGGGCCGCACAGTGGACTTCAAGAATACGTTGCTGATATTGACTTCCAATATTGGTTCCAAGGTGATTGAAAAAGGCGGCGGCGGCTTGGGCTTTGAGTTCTCCTCTCAAGACCAGGCAGAATCGCAATACAACCGAATTCGCTCACTCGTGAATGAGGAACTGAAGCAGTACTTCCGTCCAGAATTCCTCAACCGACTGGATGAAATTATTGTCTTCCGCCAACTCACCAAGGACGAGGTAAAGGAAATCGCCGACATCATGCTCAACGAAGTGTTCGGTCGTCTGACCGAGCAGGGCATTACCCTCGAAGTGACCGAACGGTTCAAGGATCGCCTAGTGGAGGAGGGTTACAGCCCCAGCTACGGAGCGAGACCTTTACGTCGGGCGATTATGCGCTTGTTGGAAGATAGCCTCGCGGAGGAGATCCTGTCGGGTCGCATCAAGGACGGCGATACAGCCGTGGTAGATGTGGATGAGAGTGGTACTGTGAAGGTGCTTTCGGAACAGCGGCGGGAACTGCTGCCCCAAGTGGTTGAGTAGAAAGTATCTAGTAGTAGGGGCGTATGGCAATACGCCCGTACAGATAAGATTCAATTGAAAAACGGTAGAAAACTAACCCTTTCTACCGTTTTTTGTGGTGCTAGTACTTTCGTTGTTGCGCCCAAACTTACTTTCCGGCAACGAACCCCCGATACCTTGGAGAATGCCGCGACCAATTAAGCCAATGGCTCGACCAATCACTTGGGTAAAGACTTGACGTACTCCCCTGGTTAAAACACAGGGGATTATGGAAAGTTGTTCCGAAGCAGAGTAAACTCATGCTTCTCCACCTTTCTTCGCTGTCTCTTAGGCTCTTAACTAGGCTAGTAACTTATGTTACACACCCCCGTCAGACCGCCTCCACAGGCAACTTATTTTATACTCCACGATGCGTCCCACCGCCGAGTGCTCAGCAATTATTAGTTTTGGTTTACGTCCGTTTTATCCTGCGGGTGTCGTTAACCGTTTCCTGCCAGCCTAAGGAGGACTTTCCTTTAATAGTATGTGCGCTTTACCGCTAAAAATATATTACTACTGCTGGGAAAAATGTGTCAAGCAATAGCCAACACGCGAGGCTAAAGCCTCTCTCCTCGTTTTCACGAGCCAGTCCTGAAGGAGGGTTTCCCTCCGTAGGGAACTGGCGTCCCCCCGGCTAGAAGCCGGAGGCTCTCAACTTCGACTAGGTAGGTTGGGGTATAGGGTTTTCAGTTGCCGACACAGCTGTAACCCCAATTTCCTCTGGCTAGGCCCTGAGCGGTCTAAACCCAGTTCCAATACTACCAAATCCACCGCTAAACCTGCTATACCAGTGGCAGAAGCAGTCGCGTTAGCCCATTCCGCCAGTAGTTGCAAGGCAGTGGCACCAGTTTGGGCATCGCCTACCACTTGCAGGTCAGGAAATTGCTCGATGACTACACGTAGACCGGCACGAAAGATCGGGTCTTGATCAATTAGCAGTAGCTTTATTGGGCGATCGCTCATCGTCCATTTTTCAAGCCCCTGGATTTATACATGGGGTTTCCCTGCCAAGAATGTCCCCTGAAGCCCCCCTGCCTGTTTCTGAGTGCCGGTAGCCGTAAAAGTTAATATTATAGTCAGTGATCCGCACTCCAGTTTGTTGTTCAATTTCCCGGATCAAAGCTTCCGGCAGTTCCACCTCAACATCCAAAATCTGATTGGTATCGAGGCAGTTCACATGGCTGTGGGAGTCGCTGATATTCCCGTACAAACGGCCTTCCGAGCGCTCAATACACTCGATGATGTTCTGGCTCGATAGCGCCTCTAAATTCTGATACACAGACGTATGACCGATCTCTTTGCCTTGCTGGTTCAAGCGATCGTAAATTTCTCTAGCCGATAGGTGCTCTTTTGCTTGCCAAAGCAGTTCCAGAATGAAGCGACGCTGGCGGCTCAAGCGCATACCTAGGGTCTGACACCGAGCAACAGCATCTTCAAGTGATCGAATTGGTTTTACAGATGCTGCTTCTTTTTGCATATTTAAACTTTTTAACCGCTGAGGTAGATTAAGCCTCTACCTCTTGTTTATTATTTTACCGATCAGACAATCCCAAGCACTCCACAAGTATCTCCAGTAAAGCATTGAGACTACCTCCCTTATTGTCGCTAACGATACCTTGCGGCTGGGTAGCAACCACCATTAAAGAGAGGCAGGGGCTTGAGTTTCAACCGCTAATCTGCTAAAACAAACTCATTACAACTTTAACCTAAATTAGCTTGAAATGTCTACACGCGATCGCCAGCTGGGAGCCGCCCACTTGTAATACCATTTATCTTAAAATTGAAACAATTAGTACACATGACAATCACGATCACGCTCTCATCTGAGTGTATTGATAATTTGGATTTGTCTCCGGCTCAGTCGGTAATTGAAAACTTGCTCCAAGAAGGAGCAGTAGCATCCTCTGAGCAGCAGATGGGCTTTGACATCGACTATTCCAAGGCTCCAGAAGATCCACGGGAGCTTTCAGAAATCCCAGAGGTGCGGCTGTGGTTTATTCGTCTGGATGCTCGCTATCCCTGGTTGCCGTTTCTGCTGGATTGGAAATCTGGGGAACTTGTCCGCTACACAGCCATGCTCGTACCGCACCAGTTCAATCCTAAAGAAGGTATCCAGTACAATCCAGAAGCCCTGGAAATCTTTTTGATGCAAAAGCTGTTTGTCTTGAGCGATTGGATGCGCCTAATTGGTATCCCCAGCTCTTCGCGGCTACAGTCGATGGCGAAGATGCTAGGTTACGACTTGGATGATTCCCTGTTTGAACTGATCCGCCGGACTGGGGGGTATTTCAACATTCATTGATTGAGGGTGGAATGATCCACTTCTATGCCGCGAAGAACGCATCATCTCCTCCAAGTCTCGGTAGAAAAGCATATAGCGGCAGTACCATCTCACATTTAGCAGGATAATGTCTGTTTGGAAATGACGCCATTTGAACAGAGGTTGGGTGGACATGGAAAGCCGATGATCAACCATAAAGCTTCCCTACCCTACCAACTCAATCACTTTTTGCGACAGAACCCTCCTCCATGCGATCGCGGAGCGCTTAGTCAAAAGCAATTACCTCAATCAAGGGGCAAAGCCAAACACAATATCTAGAGCCATGCGAATCTGTTGCCAGCAGCTATCTTCAATCACCCCAACTAAATCACCAACCCGCTGATAGTCGCAGGATCGGATTTGAGCAACGTCAAGAAAGCGGTCTTTGTCTAGTCCGTTAGCAGCAGTCGCAGCAATATTAACAACATAGGGGGCTCTCTTGCTACCAGGTCGAAAAGGAATGACAACTGTTAGCTGTCCATATTGATTAAGGTCATCGTTCTGCACAATTAGGCACGAGCGTGTCTTCTGTATCCCTGCCCCTACTGTGGGGTCTAGCCGCACCCATCTGATATCACCACGTCGATAAGTAAGCCTACCTCTCGGCATCGTCAATTCCATCCCCAATTGTACATTCCCACTCAGCTAACTCTGATTGATACTCAGGGTTGTCAACATCCTGCTTGATTGCCTCAATCATCTCAGCTCTGATTCTGTTCTTGCGATACAAGCCGACGATTTCATTGATGAAATCACTGCGGTTACCGTTAGACTCTGTATCTAAAAAAGCAACTAATTCCTCATCCAGCGTCACTGCTATCCTTTTTTTCATAGTATTACTTTAAAGTATGATGTAAGAATATTATTGCAGTTTAGGAAGGATAGCCGCAACCGTCGCCAGCTATCCCCTCTTGACCAGGATCACTCGTTGCAAATCACACCAATCTGGACAGGTGCTTTGAGGTTCAGCCATTACACGGTCGCAATTGCACTTTGCCTTCCCTCGAATTAATTGGATTACCTTTAACCCTGTTCGCCCTCGTTCCTCCCAAGATCGTTCACCATTATCGCCGACGAGCATCAACTGAACATTCTTACTATTCTTAAAGTTGGTACCCTGAATTCTTACCTCAGACTTAAATCTAATCACAACTGTAATATTACTTAAGGAACTAGCAGCAACATCAAAGCCATAAGTGAAATTTCGCTTGGAGACAAAATGTACCTAAGCTAAACTGCCTTAGTAGTTTGGCTATGTTTGTATGTTTTAAAACAAGGAAAACTATAGTGAAAGCTCCACTACCTAGTAACGAAGCAGCCAGGCTCAATGACCTACACGAGTATGAGATTCTCGATACCTCTCCTGAAGAGGCATTCGACGATTTGACCCGCTTGGGCGCGCACATTTGCGGTACTCCAATTGGGCTGATAAGTTTGGTCGATACTGACCGGCAATGGTTCAAATCTAAGGTGGGTTTAGAAGCCTCAGAAACCCCCCGGGATCTTGCCTTTTGTGCCCATGCGATTTTACAGCCCGACGTATTTATTGTCCGGGATGCTCAGCAGGATATTCGCTTTTGTGACCATCCTCTGGTGACTTCAGATCCCAATATCCGGTTTTATGCTGGCGCACCTCTGATTACCTCAGATAACTTGGCAGTGGGCACCTTATGCATGATTGACTATGTCCCGAGAGATTTGACTCCCGAACAGCAAGAGGCTCTACAGATTCTGGCTCGTCAGGTGGTAACGCAACTGAAGTTACGACGTAACTTAGCCACTCTACAAGCAGCTTTACTGCAACGCCAAGAGTCAGATGAGGCGCTCAGAGAAAGTGAAGAACAATATCGCCGTCTGGTGGCTCTTTCTCCCGCAGCAATAGCTGTCCTAAGCGAAGGGAAATTTGACTACATAAATACTGCCGGAGCAAAACTTCTCGGTGCAGCCAGTCCAGAGAAACTTATCGGCAAACAGATCTTGGATTTCGTTCATCCAGACTATCGAGACAATCTAGATGCTCGAGTTCGGCAAAATCAGGTGAAAGGGAATCAACCAGATATCACCCAGGAAAAGTTCGTTCAGCTTGACGGCAAAGTTATCGATGTTGAGGTAACAGGAATACCTGTTATCTATCAAAGCAAACCAGCAACGCAGGTCGTAATCACTAACATTACCGATTTAAATCAGTCAAAGGAGTCGTTACTTCGGGCGATGGTGGCTGAGTTGGCAAAACTTGAACTTGAGAAAGAAATCACTGAGCGCAAGCAGGTAGAGTCGGCGCTGAGAGGTCAGCAGGAATTCCTTCGTCAGGCATTTGACTTAAATCCGAATATGATTTATGTTAAAGATTGGTTGGGGAAATTCATTCTTGCTAATGAAGCTTTGGCAGTTGTTTACGGAACAACTGTTGAAAATATGGTTGGTAAAAGCGATGCAGATTTCAATAGTAATAAAGAACAAGTAGAACATGTTCTCCGAGAAGACAGAGAAGTAATGGAGACAATGCGCAGAAAGTTTATTGCTGAAGAACCAGTCACCAATGCAATAACTCATGAAACGCGTTGGTTTGAGACTATTAAAATTCCTCTCTTATCTTGTGATAGTACTCGTCAAGTTCTTGGCGTTTGTACCGACATCACGGAGCGACGCCAGGCAGAACAAGCGCTGCCCACTTAGTAAAAAAATCGAATCAGTTCAAGGCGAGGTTTGTTCAGACATGCAACCATCAGGTTTTCTGCCTCCCTGATGCAAAAACCTGATCTGCTGTCAAGTTCAAACCTTTAAATGTAGGAGACACGATCCGGTCATCGCCTCGAAAGCGCTTGACTTGATATGCCTCAATCAGTTCATAAATCGTGACGGTAGGAGCTTTAGGAAAGCCAATATACTTAGCAGCCCCTAGCCCTTCATGATCAACAACCCAGTATTCTTTGACTTTAAGTCGCTGGTATTCCTTCGGCTTTGCATCATAGTCTTCAGTAGCAGAGCTAGGACTAACAATCTCAACGACGATAGGCGCTGGAACCGTCAACACTGCTGCTTGATTCAACACTGGTTTAATCTGGTCAAACGGTACGACTGTGACATCTGGCAGTCGAGAGCTATCCTCCTCTGTGCGTTGTCCAGTTTCCCGCACGGCAACCCAGTCATACCCTAAACGCTCAATTTCTGCCTCAAACACTCGTTCCAGGAAACGGGCAATTAAAACGTGTGCCCATGTAGGAGGTGTCATCTTGACTAATTCCCCCCGTACCAGTTCATACCGCTCATCAGTTTGAGCACAAATGTCAATGTATTCTTCAAAGCTCATTCTCGGTCTAACTGCTGCTTGCGTCATAGCGATCGCCCTCATTAACTCCCTGTGAACGGATACAAAAATCACGCAGCTTGTAGCAGTTGCTCGACATCCAGCACAAATATGATCATAGACGCTTCTGCTTGAGGAATGTAACAGAAGTGACTGGCGATCGCGAGTATATTAGCCTGATGGTAGGACTCCGGCACAACTTGAATCTTGGATAAAGGTAACTCCATCAAAGCTGGGACTACTGCAACTGGAATGCCACAGAGTTTACCCTCCCTGTTTTTGACAATGATTAGGTAACCTTTCTTAGATGCATCGGCGGTTATTCTGGAATGGAATAACCGCCGATGCAGATCCACAACGATAATCTCGCGATCGCCTACATGAGCAATCCTGAGACCATTGAGTTCTCTAGCATAGACCGGAGTCTGATGCATCACTTTGTAGACAGTCTCGATGCGCACAGCGAAGTTGAGGTTGCCGATCTCAAAAACAACTACTTTAAGGGAGGCTACAGCATCGCCAATATTGGAGTGCTTAAGACTATGAGATTTTGATTGTATTAGGGTATTTTTCATCGCACATTGCCTCCGTTGTATTTGAGCAGTAATTATGATTGATGGGCAAGGGCAGGCACTCTCACAGATGCATCCTGCTTAAGGGTGGCTTTGAGCGCGGCTAAAAATTCTTGCTCGATGTAGGGCTTGGTAAAGTAGCGATTGGCTCCTAAGTGCATCGCCAATTGCCGATGTTTATCGCTGCTACGGGAAGTGAGCATGACCGTTGGAATTTTTGATAAAATCGGGTCAGTACGACGATGGCTGAGAAACTCAAAGCCGTTCATGTTGGGCATTTCAATATCACAAACCACTAGCTGGATTGTTGAGTTTTGCCCAAGCTGGTCGATCGCCTCCCGACCATCCCGTGCTTGCAAGACTCGGTAACCCGCTTTTTGGAGGGTGAGAGCTAAGGTCTGCCGCACAACGATCGAATCATCTACGACCAGAAGCGTCGGAGCAATGTCTCTTTGAAAAGGCAGTGCAGAAATGCTTGAGGTAGATGAATCTTGGTTCACAGAGGCTGGCTTATTAGCCTTAGTGGCGATCGCAGTCTTATTGTCGCCCATTAAGGAGTTAACCAGAGCTGCGCTCTCAATTACCGGAATCAGACTGCCATCCCCCAAAATTGTACAGCCGTAGATATAACTGGGAGGCGCGAGCGTACCTCCCAAAGGTTTAATCACGAGTTCTTGCTCCGTGACTAGGCGGTCAATTTCTAAGGCAATAACTTGATGCTGTTGGCTGAGCAATAGCATAGGTGGAGCCCAATCCTCTGGGGAGGGAACTGCTCCCACAAGGCTCGGAACCACTTCTGGCAACGGACAGCCGTAGTCGAGTAGTTCCGACAGGTGATAGGCAGGGACAAGTTGATCCCGCCAGTGCAAAAATCTCTGTCCCCCAGACTGCTTCACCTGAGCAGGTTGAGGAATCAAAATTTCTTCAATACTATCCGCCGGGAAGGCAAAGGCACTAGAACCCACAAAACAAACGAGTAATTTGGCAATCGTCAACGTCATTGGAATGCGCAAGGTAAACGTAGTGCCCTGCCCTAGTTTGGAAGTGAGGGTGACTGTACCTTTGAGCGATCGCAGTTGGGAGCGCACCACATCCAGTCCGACACCACGACCGGAGAGTTCGCTCACTTGGTTTGCCGTTGAAAATCCAGGCTCGAATAGCAATTCTAAGAGACTAGATCGGTCGGTCGTAGCCAGTTGTTCAGGTGATAATAAGCCCAAGTCTACAGCCTTGCTGCGGATGCGATCCAAATTGATCCCTCGACCATCATCTGTGATCTCAATGATAGTTTGACTGCCCTGGTGATACGCCCGAATTTCAATTTTGCCTTGCGGCGGTTTCCCCTGCTGAGTGCGGACATCCGGCGGTTCAATACCATGATCAAAGGCATTACGGAGTAAATGCAGCAAAGGGTCGTAAAGTTTCTCGATCGCTACTTTATCAACTAAAACTGCATTGCCAGTTACTTCAAGCTCAACCGGCTTGTCATAAGACCTAGATAAGTCGCGCAATATCCTAGGAAAGCGGTTAAGCACTTCGCCGAGGGGCAGCATCCGGGCCCACATGAGGTCATCCCGCAGATGGCCGAGCCTTTCGCGTTGTTGTTCTAGTGTCTGATTTGACACTCCTGCAAGGAGTACAACATCACCAACTGTTTCTTCGAGTTGCACGACTTGTTCAAGAGTCCCTTGCAGCAGGGAGTGTAGTTCTCCATAGCTGTCCATCTCCAGTGCGTCAAAAAGAGGAAGGGGAGAAGAGAATGGGGGGATAAGGGGGACAAGGGGGAGAGAACTGCGAGTTGGTTCCCTGTGTCCTCCGTGTCCCTGTGTCCCGTTCGGCCAGGAGTTGTAGCGTTCTGGAGCCACCAGCATCTGGTCTGAGAGAGTGCGCAGTTGACGACCCATTTCCTGAAATTTGGCAAATCGGCGTAGAAGCTCCTGAACAGTCCTCTGCAGTTGTTCGTTTTGCAGCGAAAGCCCGTTTCGGTTGATGGTGAGTTCGCCCACCAAATTATTCATCCGTTCCAGGCGATCTAGGTCAACTCGGACAGAAAGTTGAGCTGTAGGAGCAGTGGTGATTCCAGTAGCTTTAATACTGTCTTGGGCATTAACCGTCTTAACCAAGTCTGAATTCAGTTCTTGAGGTTGAGCCGAAGGCGTGACTGCTATCGCTGGGCTTGGTTCTAGGGCAGCAGGGTCATTCAGGACAAAGCCGCCAAAAACGTCATCCAGAGAGGGAATGGTGGTACCTTCAGCCTCTGGACTTGCGTCACGCTTCGCTTCGCTTGGCGTTGGGCTGACGGCTGAGGGTTCAACTAGCGGCGTGACTGATATCGCTGGGCTTAAGTCTAGGGCAGGTGCCTCGGTGCTGAGGACATCGCCAAAAATGTCATCCAGAGACGGAATAGCGGTAAGATCATCAGCAGCAACGAAACTTGCAATCGCTTGCTCAACTGGCTCTGCCTCACCGAAGAGAGCGGAGGGAGAAAGAGTTGATGCTTCCATTCCTTGACCAAGGGTTTCAAGGAATGAGGGAGCACCTCCAAGAGTGCGATCGCCAGCGATCACTGCCTCCCGACCTGCCTGAAAATCAGCTAATGCTAGTTGAGTAATTTGCACGGCTTGATCGGGGTAAGCCTCAAGAGCCGCTATAGCAGTTTGGGCGATCGCTCCAAATCCTGGCAAGTTCAATAATTCGGCTAGTCCGGCAAATACCTCTGCTTGAGCCCGCAATTCTCCCGCTACCTCGTGCTCTTGAGGCTTGGTTAAAACAGTAGCGAGGCGCTCCAGTCCCTGAGCTACATCAACCTCAAAGATAGACAAGGCAATATCTACCCCTAATTCAATTGAGCTAGGTAGATTGGCAGCTGCTTTGAGAAACTCCCCTAATTCTGCTTCAATTTGGGCAAACACGGGTTCTGCCATCGCCATTGCCTGGTCTGAGTTAAATTTACCAGTAGTAATCTGCTCCATTAGGGGAAAGCGGAGACAGTCATACGCCTGGAGTAACAAGCTTTCGACTTCAGCATCGATCTCTAGCTTTTGATTGTGGAGACCGTTGAAGATATCTTCGAGGCTGTGAGCCAAGGTTTTAATCGTTTCCAGTCCGACGCTGGCAGCCCCCCCCTTAATCGAGTGGGCTGCTCGCATCATATTGTGGACTTTAGCAGTACTGCGCTCTTGTTTGAGGGTCAGTAACTCTGCTTCAATTACCTCCAACAGCTCTGGGGCTTCTTGTATGAAGAACTGGTAGGCCTGGTCGCGAATATCAGCGTCGATCGCCATATTTATACAATATTATGAATATTGGGGAGTGGGTATTGGGTCTAACTAACTTTGAATTGACCGACGCTAGCTTGCAGCTCTTGAGCCACTGCTAGCAGTTCCTTAAACGAGGCCGATACAATAATTGCTTCAGTTGAGGTTTTGCTGGAAATAGCTGCTATATCCGACATGGTTTGGGTGACTGACTTAGAGTCTTGTAATTGCACCCCAGCAGCAGAGGTGATCGCCTCCACTAATGCACTAATATCGACACTAGCAGCAGCAATGTTGTTCAGACTTTGGCGAGTTTCATCCACCAGGAGCGTGCCGCTGACCACCTGCTCTGTACCTACTGCCATCGCTGCCACCAACTCCTTGGTTTCAGTCTGAATCGCTGCCACCAGACCTTCAATTTCAGCCGTCGCTTGTGCAGATTGGCCCGCCAGCGTCCGCACTTCGTCGGCTAAGACTGCAAATCCTCGTCCTTCTTCCCCAGCGCGGGCAGCTTCAATCGAAGCCTTAAGTGCCAGCAAGTTGGTTTGAGCCGCAAACCTGCCGATCAGCTTCACCACTTTGGAAATTTTTTGCGAAGATTCACCCAAATGCTTCACCTTAATGGATGTTTGGGCGACAGTGTCCCGAATTGCGACAATCCCGTCCACCGTTCGGTTCATGGCGGCGTTACCCGCTTCTAGCGTCTGGTTAGTCTGTTTTACGGCAGCTTTTGCCTGCCCAGCGCTGATGGCAATGGCGCTATTCGATTTGGACATCTCCTGAATCCGCTCCAGAGCAGCTGCTATTTCCTGTTCTTGCCGCAAGGCTTCTGCTGATAGCTCTTGGACTGCACCCTCACTGTTGCCGGTAGTTGCCACCACCAGTAAAGCTGCCGCTTGGACTTGGGTAACAATTTTGCGCAAGCTACCGACAGTGGCATTATAGGAGTCAGCGATCGTGCCAATTTCGTCTCCGGTCACACTGGCTCGGAGCGTGAGATCACCTTGACTAATGGGCTCAACTTCTATCAGTAGTTCTAGAGCCCGTTTCTGTAGTTGTTCTTTGGCTAATCTTTGCTGTTCGGCATTTTCAGCCTGTTGGTGAGTGGCTTTCTCTTGCTCTTGAAAACGTAGCTCCTCTTGGCGTCGAATTGCTTCCAGGTTTGCTTCAATATTGTCAGCCATTTCATTAAAAGTGACAGCCAATTGACCAACTTCATCATGGGCAAAAACCTCTGCTCGTACCCCGCGATCGCCTGACGAGAATTCTTGGGTGGTTCGTTGCAACTGTTGCACTGGTTTAGCAATTGCTTGGCTCAGAAGCCTTGTCAACAGCCAAATCACGCCCAACGCCAGAGCAGACAGCAACAGTTGGAGTGATAGATTATTTTTGATTAGATCATTAAATTCAGTTTCTGAGGTTCCCCGCACCAAAATGGCAATGGGCTCGCCATTAATATCAAGCATGGCCTTTGCTGATGTGGAATAGGTCTGACCCCCCACGTCAAGCCGCTCAGCAACTGGCACTCCACGAGCCTTCTCTGCTGCATCAAGTATAGATGTATTCGGCAATTCTACATTGGGTTGAAGTATGCCCTTAACTTGGTCTAAAGCTGTAGCTAGGGCGAATTTATTGGTAGATTTACGCAAATAAACAGCACTGTAGCCGCCTTTGAAAGCTTTCAAGGTTTGCTCTACAATCGGCAACTTGCCATTCATAACATCACCGGAAACTATGGTGGCGATCACCGTTTTTGCATTTGGATCTATAACCGGTGTAACCGTGTAACGAATGAGGGCATCTTTATTGGCAACACCTGGGGGCAAAGGCGGAGACTCTTTGGCGAGTTCAGCCCCACTCACAATTGCACTGGCTTTAATTTGTTGGTGATAGTTTAAAACTTGGCTGACTAAGTTATTTGGATTGAAAATCTCCCCTGTACGGTCACGGTTGGCATTGACAATAATCCGCGAATCCTTCCCAACCAGTGTGGCATATTCAATGTTTCGAGACTCGGTTTCATGCTGGAGAGTTTGCCTAACCTGATTTCGTAAAGCAGGGGTTAAAGTTTGGCCTTGTTGGGATGCTTTAGCAGCGGCAATGATGACAGGATTTTCTGCTTGACCACGGAAGCCAAATCCCATTTGATTGATTTTAATGTTGTAATTAACCTCTGTAATGGTCAACTCTGCTTTGGACTGTTTGAACAGTTGCGTTCGCCCCCCCGTAATAGAAAACACTGCCCCAATACCCACGATTCCTCCTAGGAAGACAAAGTTAAACCAAGGAATGATCTGGGTTTTGCGGCTGATGGAGAGGTTATAAAACCACTGCAAGAAAGAGCGTTTGCGCTTCTCGAAAGGAGGAGGACTAGATAGTGGTTTTAGTTCTGATATTGGCAGCGCTAATTTTAGTGTTTTGGTATTAGGAGCAGATTCTTTCACTCGGTGAGCTACCATCTTCATTATCCTCGCTGGGTTGAGCTTTCTAGACATAATAGCTTCTAAGTGAAGCAGTGTATGCTTTCACAAATCGATCATCAGATATCTTGCTCAGGTCTGGCTTTTAGCGAACCAAGACAGTAGTTTACGAACTTTCATATGGCATAAAATCAGAATTAATAGCAAATAAAAACTTTCTAACTTACTTTGAATTGACCGGCACTAGCTTGCAGTTCTTGAGCCACTGCTAGCAGTTCTTTGAAGGAAGCCGATACCAAGGTGGCTTCATTGGAAGTATGCTGTGCGATCGCTGCCACATCGGTCATGGTTTGGGTAACTTCAAATGAGGTTTGGGATTGCTCTACAGCAGCAGAGGCGATCGCATTGACTAATCCACTAATCTGGGTACTAACAGCGGTAATTTGGTTCAGACTTTGGCGGGTTTCATTCACTAGGTTCGTTCCGGTAACCACCTGCTCGGTACCTGCTTCCATCGCTGCCACAACCTCGTTGGTTTCAGTCTGAATGTCTGTGACTAGCTTTTCGATTTCAGCCGTCGCTTGTGCAGATTGACGCGCTAGGGCACGCACTTGATCAGCCACAACCGCGAACCCGCGTCCTTGTTCTCCAGCGTTGGCGGCTTCAATCGCGGCGTTGAGCGCCAGGAAGTTGGTTTTGTCAGCAAATGTGCCGATTAGGTTCACCACTTTGGAAATCTTTTGCGAAGATTCACCTAATCGCTTCACCTTTTTGGAAGTTTCTGCAACCGTTTCCCGAATCGCCAGCATTCCAGCTACTGTGCGGTTCATGGCTGCTTCACCCGCTTCTACCGTCTGGGTGGACTGTTTTACCGCCGCTGACGCTTGCTCAGCATTGGCGGCAACAGCGCGAATCGAGTCAGACATTTCCTGAGTCCGATCCAGGACAGTAGTAATTTCATGTGCTTGGCGCAAGGCTTCTGCTGATAGCTGTTGCACAGAGGCTTCACTGCTGCTGGTACTAGCTGTAACAAGTTTGGCTGCCGTTTGCACCTGGGTGACAATTTCCCGCAAGCTACCGATAGTAGCGTTGTAAGCGTCAGCGATCGTGCCGATTTCATCTTCGGTCACATTGACTCGGATGGTGAGGTCCCCTTGACTGATGGGATCAACTTCCATCAGCAGTTCTAACGCTCGTTTCTGTAGTTGTTCTTTACCTGTCCTTTGCTGTTCTATGAAAGTCACGCGGTCTACAATAAGTCCAAGCTGAGCTGCCAACTGCGTGAGGAAAGTGATTTCAGACTGCTGCCAAGCATGAGGTTCATAGCAGTGATGAGCAATCAGCAAGCCGTATAGCTGATCGTTTTGCAGGATTGGCGTCACCAAATTTGCCTTAATTTCAAGGCGTTGCAGTAACTCCATGTGTTCAGGAGCAAAACCAGCTTCAAAAACGTTGTTAGTAAGAAAGACACGCCCCTTTCTGTACGCTTCTAAGATATGCTGATCAATACAGGGGTCGTTTATTTTCTCTTCCAGGGCTGTTGGCCAACCAAGAGCAACAGATTCGGAGGCGATGTACCCGCTCCAGTCAGCGTTGAAGCGATAGACGACCACTCGATCAGCGTTAAGTGTTTCTCGGGCTTCTTTAAGTGCCTTGTTGAAGACAGACCTCAGGTCTTGAAAGTCACGCGCGCGGGAGGCAGCAATGTCTGTAAATAGGTTTGAGCGATTGGTTTCGGCTTCTTGCTTCTGTAATAGGTCTTGAAGTTGGTCTGCCATGAGGTTGATGTTAGACCCGAGAACCGCGAATTCGTCTTTCCCTTGCACTGTAATGCGGGTATCAAGTTCTCCTTGACCCAATTTCTCTACGGCGCTGGTAGCAGCCAGAATTGGACGCATAGCACGACTAGCAAGGTAGGCTGCGATCGCACCCACCAGCAATGCTGTTATCAAAGTCCCAATTGCAAAGGTCAACTGCAGCTCTTGGCGTGCTGCAAATACCTCTGCTGTTGGCTGGGCAACCATTACACCCCATTTCAATCCTGGCAGCCCCTGGAGGTTTCCAGCGGGAGCGTAGGATAAAATATACTCTTTCTGGTCAAGCTGATTAATATCCACTACGCTACTGACCTTATCTGCCGTTTTCAATAGAGCAGCAGCCTTGGGAAAAACTGACTGAGCATCATGCTTTAGATACTTGGCTTCCGTCGCTAGAACAACTTTGCCCTTGTCATTAAGCACAAGTTCATTAGGCGATTCGAAGCTTTTGGTGTTCTGTTCTAACTGTTTTGCTTCTAGCTGAAGAATCTGATTAAGTTGTGTAACGTGTGTGAGTGAGCGCACGATGCCAATCGTTTTACCCGTCTGTGTATCTACCACAGGTGCAGCGAGAATAATAGAATACTGGCCTGTAACTACTGACTTTCTTGCCGGGTTGATGAAAGGAATATTAGTTCTGATAACTGCTTGAAAATAATCTATCTTGCTGAAATTAGCCGGAGTTTCCCCGTCATCACCTTTTATTATTGGATTGCCAGCAAGGTCTGCAACAGCAAGACTGTCATAGCCTTCCGTATCCTTATGTTGCTGCAGCAGATCTTTCTTTTCTTGAGCAGAAGTGACTGCCCGCACGCGTGGGTTGTTGAGAATACTCAATTGAGAGAGCTTTTCAATATCTTTATAGCGCTCAATCGTGAAGCGGTCGAGATTATTTGCTAGGGAGATAACATGGATTTGTTGTTCATGAACCACGTCCTCAGTGATTTTTTTGTTCGTCAAGAAATAGGCGGTTGCCCCGACCGCCAACACTGGAAGCGTGCCAAGGGCGATCGCCACAGCCGTCGCTTTAGCCCTGAAACTTAGTACTTGCCACCAATCGCGAAGAATCCCTTGACGTACCCCCTCCAGCTCAATACGAGGCTTAATTGTTTCAGTCGCTTGGACTGTTGGCTGTGGTGGGGAAATCAGGTTGGCTTCAAGCGGATGATCAGTGGCAGGAGATTGGCTTTCAACTAGACCATTTATCGGTTGAGCGTGACTATTGGTAGTGTTATGGGGGGCAGATTTGGGAGAAGTCTGAGTCATGGGAAAAGCCTCTCTAACTTATTTTGAATTGACCAACACTAGTTTGCAGGTCTTGAGCCACCGTCAGCAATTCCTTAAAAGAGGCTGATACAAGGGTTGCTTCATTTGAGGTTTTGCTGGAAATTGCCGCTACACCGTTCATGGTTTGGGTAACTTCAAAAGAGGCGTGGGATTGCGCCGCAGCAGCAGAGGCGATAGTCTGGACTAATCCACTAATCTGGGCACTAACAGACGTAATTTTGTACAGACTTTGGCGGGCTTCATCCACCAAGTGGGTGCCGGTGATCACCTGTGCTGTCCCTGCTTCCATAGCTGCCACCACCTCATTGGTTTCCGCCTGGATTTCTGCCACCAGACTTTCAATTTCAGCCGTCGCTTCTGCAGATTGAAGCGCCAGCGATTGCACTTCATCTGCAACCACCGCAAAGCCGCGACCTTCTTCCCCAGCGCGGGCGGCTTCAATCGCCGCGTTGAGCGCCAGCAAGTTGGTTTGATCGGCAAAGGAGTTGATCAGCTTCACCACTTTGGAAATCTTTTGCGAAGATTCCCCTAGGCGTTTGACCTTAATTGATGTTTCTGCCACAGTTTCGCGAATTGCCAGAATACCTTCCACTGTGCGGTTCATGGCGTCGTCACCCTCTTCTACCGTTTGCGTAGCCTGTTGTACAGCAGCCTCCGCCTGTTCAGCACTGATACCAACAGCTCGAATCGAGTTAGACATTTCCTGAACCTGAGCCAGGGCACCTGCAATTTCTTGGGCTTGCCGCAAGGCTTCTGCTGATAGCTCTTGCACCGAGGCTTCACTGTTGCTGGTACTTGCTGCCACCAGTTTTGCTGCAGTTAGCACCTGAATTACAATTTTCCGCAAGCTACCGATAGTGGCGTTGTAGGAGTCAGCGATCGTGCCGATTTCGTCTTCGGTTACACTGGCTCGGATGCTAAGGTCACCTGAACTTACGGGCTCAACTTCTATCAGCAGCTCTAACGCTCGTTGCTGTAGTTTTTCTTTGGCTGTCCTTTGCTGCTTGAGGAAATATCCTCGATCTAGGGCAAATGCAACTTGAGTTGCTAGCTGCGCGAACAAATCGATTTCACCTTGCTGCCAAGCACGAGGGCGATCGCACTGATGGGCAATCAATAAGCCCAGAAGGTTGTCACCCTGCAGTATTGGTGCCACCAAATTGGCCTTGACTGCAAATGCTTCGAGTTGTTTGATGTAACATTCGTTAAGACCGGCTGTGTAAATGTTCTCTGTGGGTTGGACACGGCCCTTGCGATACCGTTCCACATACTTATTAGCAAAACAGGGGTCATCGATTTTTGCCCCCAGAGCGGGAGGCCAACCCTCACCTACTGATTCGGCAATGACGGTTCCTTGCCATTTCTCGTTGAAGCCATAGACAACTACTCGATCCGTTTTCAGCACCAAGCGGATCTCTTCAACTGGCATCTTGGAGACATCTTCCGAATTGAGCATTCGACCGATGCGGAGGGTAATTTCCTTACTTAGCTGTGCTCGTTCAGTTTCAGTTGCTTGGCTCTGGAGGAGGAGCTGAAGCTGGTCTGCCATCAGGTTGATGTTAGACCCCAGTATGGCGAGTTCGTCTTCCCCTGCCACAGCAATGCGAGTATCAAGTTTTCCTTGACCCAATTTCTCCACTGCATCGGTAGCAATCAGAATTGGACGAGTAACTCGGTTGGCGAAGTAGGCAGCGATCGCACTCACCAGCAATGCCGTTATCCCAGTCCCTAGCGCCAATGTCAGCAGCAGCTGTCTCTGTGGCGCAAATGCAATTACTGTATCGGTGGAAATCAATACGCCCCAGTTCAGAGCTGGCAAGCCTTCTAGTTTTTCCGACGCTGCGTAGGTTAGCAATTTCTGATGATTTTCGGAATCAGTCATTACCCGACTAACTGACTTCTCTCCCTCTTGCAGGTGAGCGAAGTCAGCAAAATCTGACCTAACATCTTTACCGAGCTTATTATTTTCCTTAGAAGCTACGAAATATTTATTATAGGGATCGAGAAAATAGTATTTGTCCCCATTGGTGCCAAAGCTTTTGATTACCTCGCCTATAAATTTTACCGGCATACGCGAGCGGAATATATAGATTGTTTTCCCAGTTACGCTATCTTTAACAGGGGCTAAAAAATAAATGACTAACTCTCCCGTAGATGGTGATAATTGGGGCTCGCTAATAAAAGGATGATCGAGTTTAATAACTTGTTTAAAATAGGCCTTATCTCTGGGGTTGGCAACAGGATAACCTTGGGATTTAACAAGCAGGTTGCCATTTAGATCGAACGCAGCAATGCTGTCATCGACCTTGAAAAGCTCTAGATAGTGAGTTAGCAACGCTTGCTTTTCCTGCAGAGTCGTTACCGCCCGCACCTTGGGATTCTTGAGAAGAGGGAGACTAGCCATAATCTGGACGTCTCCATACTGCTCCAACATAAAGCGGTTGACTGCATTTGCTATACCAGTGGCACGGTTTTGTTTGTCTTGTTTAATTTGCTTAACAATCGACTGGTTGGCAAAGTAATAGGCAGTTGCCCCGATAGCCAACACTGGAAGTGTGCCGATAGCGATCGCCAAAGCTGTTGCTTTAGCCCTCAAACTTAGTCCTCGCAACCGACGACGGGGAACCTCTTGATGCTCCGTCTGCTCCCGTCCATCCCTGATTAAATTCTCTGGATCTTGCTCAAGGTGTAGCTTGTTAAGGTTCAGATCTGCTTCCTGTTGAGGAGATAGCTGAGGAGGAAACTGCTCAGTAAGTGTTGCTGTGTGGGTATCGGAGTGACCTTTGGCGTCACTGTTAGGGGTGGCTTTGTTAGGTTCAGGAGAGGAATTCATAGCTGAGACTTAATAAAAATGGGTAATTATAGGCTGTGCAGAAGCTTATGGCTGAGGCATTGCAGCGATGATGGAGCTACCATCTAGAACCACTAGGATTTCACCGCTGGCTTTCAGCCAGTAACCGCGCAAAAATGGCACTAACCCAGGGTCTACAGCGGAAAGTGGGGGTGATTGAATCAAATCTGGATTGAACGATTCCATGTCTTCCACCCGGTTGACTACCAACCCCAACATTTTTGTGCCGGTAATTTGGTTACCTGCTCGCTGTCTGCTTGGCACTTGCTGTGCCCCGTTAATCACAATTGCCGTGTAGGTACGGGTGGTTGCGTGTTGATACAAAGGGGTAAGTCCTAGCAAGTGCCCCAGATCTACCATCCACAGAATCTCACCCCGCCAGTTATGTACACCCATCACCCAGGGTGGCATTTGGGGAATTGGCACGATCTCTTTGATTACCATAGTGAGCACTTCCGTCATCTGATGCACTGGCAATAGCGCCGTTGTATCAGGCACAAGGTGAAACCGCAAAAACTGCTGTCCCACCCCTGCTGTTTCTTCTGTAGTTTGCTTTCCAGATGGAGTGCCCCTAGACAAAAACTCAGATATCATCGCTGATCTCCTGGAGGTGCTGCTAGAGCCTTAATCTTTAATCAGTTGCTTAACAGTCCGCAACAGTTGTTCTTGATCAACTGGCTTGGCTAAGTAGGCATCTGCCCCCTGTTTCATTCCCCAGAATTTATCCATTTCACTGCCCTTGGTTGAGCAGATCACAACTGGAATTTTGCTCGTCCCAGGTTCAGCCTTGAGGTCGCGACACAGTTCAAACCCGCTACGCCCAGGTAGCACAACGTCCAGTATGATCACATCTGGTTTCAGGCTATTAATTTTGGTCATCGCATCTAACCCGTCGTTCGCAGTCACCACATTTAAGCCGCCTCGCGAAAGGCAACTGCTGAGAACTTGCATTTCGGTTAAGGAATCTTCAACTATTAAAACGGTACTCATAGCATTAACCTGTGAGAAAGAATAGGGATTAACTCGGATTTTGGCTGCAAGGAAAGGTCACACCACAGGAGTATTGTTTAGGTGTTGCCGTACCGCCTCCAGCACTGCTTCTGCCTCCACTGGTTTGCTCAAGAAACCTGAAGAGCCGACAATTTTGGCCCGGACTCGATCAATGATGCCGTCATTGCCGGTCAGGATAATAATTGGGGTGTTGCGGAAAGTAGAAACCTTACGCAACTGGGTGCAAATCTCATATCCATTGGTATTGGGCATGACTAGATCCAAAAATATTAACTCCGGCTTGCGGGTTAATAAAGTCGCGATCGCCCTTAGCGAGTCTTGTATTGCCAAGAACTGATAGCCCCCTGACGTGAGAATTTTTTCCATAGTTTGACAAACCAGCGGACTGTCATCTACACAAGCAACTAGCGGTCGTTGAGAAGTAGCCGCAGGTGGAAAGCTCACAGGAGGCTTAGGGGTAATCAGCGCTGCTAAATCAGGAAGGTCAATTAACTCCACTAACCCTGATTGAATATAAGGCAGTAGTGAGCAAGTGACTGCTACAATATCTCGCTTCATTTTCACAGCTAGATCCCGCAGGGTACTCTGTCCATTCAATAGCGCTTTCAGGTTTTGGTAAGATCCAGCTGATACTTGTTGCTGAAGTTGCTCTGGCTGCTTAATCAGCGGTGCCCGATTGGGGAATTGTTCTGCGAGTTTAGCTGTTTGCCAGGTTTGCCAAACCTGCTGAACTTCTGTTAACACTTGTCCAGTGTCAAGCAATACCAGTTGTGGAAATGATGAGTTTTCTAGTTCGATCTGATAATTTACCTCCATCACTTGAATGACGTCAAATAACACTTCAGCAACAATGGCCCCAATCATATGTGCTGCTTGCTCTCGGGTGACTTTTTGCTGCTCTAACCATGACGACAAAACCTGATATTCCCAAGAAATATTGAAGTTTTTAGCAGAAGAGGTAGAAATATCTGTCGATATATTTAGCTGATTAAGATCAATTTGAGGACAGTGAACCGTTACATTTCTTCGCCATCGTCTAACTAGATGGTTGCCTCCAGTGGCATACAAAGTTCTGCCTAGGAATAGGTAAAATATCCATTCTTGCCCTACTGGCTCTTTTAGGATAAATCTTCCACTAAATTGTTCTTGCTTTAAAACATTAAATTGAACGTATAAATCATTCGCGTTGATAGTTTCAGTAATCATAGCCTCAAGTTCTTCCTCCAAATGCTTTATTGTCTAGCTCTAGATAGAATAGATTAGTTATTTTTTTATTCCAAGAAGTTAGTTTAATTGTTTCATAGAAATAATATAAATAAGTTAAAACTACGAATCAAACATTTCCTCTATTATGACATTTTTTTGTAACCACAATAACCGTATAAACACTGAATTACTCTGATGGCAAGATCGCTAGTTTAAAAGCATAAAGCCCTTTTTGATTCCACCGTAAATACACTGAATTAATCTGAGAGCGATGGTAAAATAGGCTAAGTTTTAATTAAAATTACAGTTACACAAGAACAGGGAGCAGGGTTAAACAAGATGATTACAATTACAATGCCTGCATCCCTTCTCTACTACGGAATAGCTAGGAAACCGCTACGAATAAAGTAAGAGAAATAGGTACTAAGCAATTTCAAATTGACTGATGGACAGATGATGGGAGTACCGGCGAGTCCATCAAGTGTATTTTGGAAGTCGAAAGCCTGTGATACTAGTGCAGATGTCTCTAAATAAGTCAGGTTTTTGGCAGATATCTTCTCAGTAAACAGAGCCCTAACTGGACTTAAAGCATTTTCTTGAAAGACATCAAGATTTAATAGCTTTGCCTGCCACTTGTCATAGGTCATCGGCTGAATTGGATAACCGAGAGCGTTGATATCGCTAACAAGTTGGCTCATGTGCAACGGGTGAGGATTGAGTAGGTGAAAGGCTTTACCTAGAGATGCTTCCTGCCTCGATAACTGAATGATAGCTCTGCTTACATAGTCTACAGGAGTCAGAGTCATCATCAGATCCAAATCAGGCGCACTGCCAAGTTGGATAAAGCCTTTGATCATTCTGCATATCAGGTCATCTGTTTGAGAAATGCCTGTTTGGCTATGCCCTGTTATCGTTCCTAACCTGTAGATACAGACAGGAATTCCGCGATCGCCTGCAGTCATCACCAACTTCTCAGCTACCCATTTACTTTGGGCGTAGCCATCAGAAAGACCTTCACAATGAGCAATATCGTCTGACTCTAATATCACCTTCAGCTCAGAATAGGCAGGTGATTGGAATATATCAAGGGTAGAAATGAAATGGACAGGTTTTACTTTGAGTTGACTCGCCAATCGTAATATTTCTTGTGTCCCCAGAACATTGGCGGCTCGAAGTGCAACATAGGGATAAATTAAATTAACAGACGCACCGTTGTGATAAATGACATCGATAACGCTAGCCAATTCACTAAACTGTTGCTCATCCAGTCCGAAACGTGGCTGTGATAAATCCCCAACAACCGGAATAATCCTAGAGTTTAACGCTTCGTCCCAAAGTAAAGATTGTTCTAGGTTGTGGCGAATTTTCTGCTTGGCTGACTTAGGATCTGAGGAACGAACTAGACAATAAATACTCGCTTCGGGAGTTGAGTGGAGAAGTTCATGCAGTAGAAAAGCACCGATGAAACCTGTTGCCCCAGTCAAGAAGATCCGCTTGGGAAAAGGTACAGGTTCAATAGAAATTGTGTTGAGATTGATTGTCTCGTCTAAGACGGCTTCAGCATGCAAATCGGTGGCAGTCATGTTGTCAACCGTGGTAGCGATGCCTGAGCGCTGGGCAACATGGATGGCTTCGGCAATTCCAACTACCGTGGGTGCTTTGAAGAGGCAAACCAACGGCAACTCAACTTGGAAAGTGTCTCGCACTAGGGAAAGCATCTGAACTGCTAGTAAAGAATCTCCCCCCAACTCAAAGAAGTTGTCATGGCTCCCAATTGACTCGATGCCTAGAACCTGATGCCAAATTTCAGCTAGTTGTTTCTCAACCAAGGTAAGGGGTGCAACAAACGCCTGGTCTAAAATAGGTCTGCCTGGGTTTAGTGCAGGCAGCGCTCGGCGATCAACTTTGCCGTTGGGCGTAAGTGGCAAGGTTTCCATGACTACAAAAACAGAGGGAACCATGTAGTCAGGGAGTTTCTCCTTCAGAAAAGAGCGCAAGTGCGTCAGGCATAATCCCTGCATTTCGCTAATATATTCAACGCTCTGATAGATTTGAGCCTGCTCAGTCGGCGTGGTCTCGAACATATAGCGGTTTTCAACTGGGTGATGTACAATAGCAGCAATGAGCAAACCAATTGCGTATATCTTTAATTGTTACAAGGTTCATGGCATCACTAATCGCTTGATCCAAAGCATCTCGGCTGCGTG
>JAABUX010000883.1_pt1 | contig 47962 bp, 47 predicted proteins | sample 5561851 | NCBI WGS metagenome assembly JAABUX01 (sample SAMN10711883, study PRJNA513361) | rock metagenome | isolation source: Antarctica rocks | place: Antarctica: Victoria Land, Richard Nunatak red sandstone | collected 2016-01-03 | reverse complement strand
CACGTGGCTCGGCCTCGCCCTCGAAGTCGACTCCGACGCCGTCGATCTGCGCGTCTCCCAGGCGGGATTCACGCTGCAGATCCCCGACAAGTCCGCCCCCGGCACCGCTGCCGTCGCAATTCAGGAAAATCAGTTTCACATTCCCATGGCGCCCGCCGCCATCCTGTTGCGCCAACTCGTCGCCCAGATCGTGAGTGCGGCCACAGCCGCCCCCCGGAACCGCGGCAGCGAACGCATGGCCGCCGCGCGGACCATGCTCGCCCTCGGTCTCGCCACCGAAGCCGAAGCGCTGCTGACCCTCGCCGCCAACGACGACCCGGCCATCGCCGCCGATCCACAGATGCCCGCGCTCCAGGGCGTCGCAGCCATTCTCGCCGGCCGCCCCGCCGAGGCGACGGGCCTCGATAACCCGAGCCTATCGGCCGGCGTCGATGCCGCCATGTGGCGTGGTATCCGCGACGCGGCACAAGGCAAGCCGACGGCCATGCTCGGCTCCGCCTGGCCCAGCCTGGCCACCTATCCGGAAGCGATCCGCAAGCGCATCGCGCCGACAGTCATCGAGGCGGCCATCGCCCACGGCGACACCGTCCCGCCGTCCGAGCTCGAAGGTCCGGGCCTGGCCATCGCGCGGGCGCAGCAGCTCGAGAAATCGGGCGATGTCGATGGCGCGATTGAGGCTTTCACCGCCGTCGCGGCCGGCCGTGACGAGCGCGACTCGGTGCGCGCCACCCTCGAAGCGACGGAGCTCCGCCTCAGTCACGACAAGGTCAAGCCGGCCGAAGCCGCCGCCGTGCTGGAGCGCCAAGCCGTTCGCTGGCGCGGCGACGGCCGCGAGGAGGCGATGCGGTTCCGCGCCGCGGAACTGCACCGCCAGGCAGGCCAATGGCGCGCCGCCCTCGACCTGCTGCGCGAGACTGGAACGCTATTTCCGCAGAGCAAGGATCGCGCCGCCGCCGCCTCGACCAATGTCTTCAAGGCGCTGCTGACCGCCGATGACGCGAGCGTCAAGCCGCTCGAACTGGTGACCATCGCCGGCGACTTCGCCGACCGCCTGCCCGGAGGCGACGATGGCGAAAAGCTCGCAATCCTCCTCGCAGATAAGCTGGCCGCCCTGGACCTGCCATCCCGTGCCATCCCCGTCCTGAAGCGCCTCGCCGACCAAACGAGTGCGCCGAAAGCCCATGCCGCCTATTCTCTACGCCTTGCACAGCTTCAAATGGACGCGGGCGACGGTGCGACGGTCGAATCCGGCCTGGCCACCCTCGACCTCACGAGCTTGACCCCCGCCCAATCGGAACAGCGGCTGTTCCTCCTCGCCCGAGCCCGAGCCGCGCGCGGTGACCCGGCTGCCGCGGCCGAGGCGCTTGCTCAACTCGACGGCGCCGCCGGCGCAGAGGCGCGCGCGGGCTTGCTCGCCAAAGCCGGCGACTGGCGTGGCAGCCTCGCCGCACTGAAGCTCGCCGTCGCCAAATCCGTCCCAGCCAGCGGCGCGCTTAACGAAGCGCAGCAGGATCTCGTTCTGCGGGAGGCCACCGCGGCCGTGCACGCCGGTGATCCTGACATGCTCAAGCGGTTGAAGTCCTACGACGGCAGGCTCAAGGGTCCGCGCGGCGACCTATTCAAAGTCCTCACCGCCACCGCCATCGAGAGTCCTGACGATCTGCCGCGCTCGGCTCAGGAGCTCGCGATGACCAAAACCTTGCCAGACCGGCTCAACGCGATGAAGCTACGCTAGCGAATTCTTCCGCAGAACTGATGCCGCGTCAGCACCCTCAGCCGGCGCACAGGGCAAATATCACTTGCTATAACGGCCAACCACGACTATCTCCCTGCCTCTCTTGGCCCAAGGGGGCGATCCCGCCCAACAGGCTATCTACTGGTTTGGGGGTACGTGATGAACGCACTTGCTCAACTGGGGATGGTCTCGGAACTTCCGAGCGAAAACCAGACGACGATTGCAACGGTTCCGAACGCTACGGGCGAGGAGCGAAAGGATTATTTTGTTGAACGAGATGGGGTCCGCTTTGCGGGCACGCATCTCCTGATCGATCTGTGGGGCGCCGATAATCTCGACGACCCGGCACTCATCGACCGTGTGTTATGTCAGGCGGCCGTCAAAGCCGGGGCAACGATCTTGCACAGCCATTTCCACCACTTTACGCCAAATGGCGGTGTCTCGGGCGTGGTTGTGTTGGCAGAAAGTCATATCTCGATCCATACCTGGCCCGAGCGGGGCTTTGCGGCCATCGACATCTTTATGTGCGGTGCATGCGATCCGCACGATGCGATGCCGGTGCTCCGCGAGGCCTTCCACCCCGACCGCGTGGACCTCGACGAGGAACGCCGCGGGCGCATTCTCTGACTGGCTGGCTGTCGGAGGCGTTGTATCCCGATTGGGGTCAGCGCTTCCGGATCATGCGCGAGCTTGCGCATGTGAAGTCGTCCTATCAGGAGATCGTCATTGTCGAGAGCGCAAGCCACGGCAGGGTTCTCGTGCTGGACGGCGCAGTCCAGATCACCGAAGCGGACGAGTTCGTCTACCAGGAAATGCTAACCCATGTGCCGCTTTTGGCGCATGGGACGGCCGAAAGTGTCCTCATTATCGGCGCAGGCGACGGCGGGGTGTTGCGGCGAGTGTTGCAGCATCGCTCGCTTGAGCGGGCCGTCATGGTCGAAATCGACGGCGAGGTGATCAGGCTGGTACGTGAGCACATGCCCGGTATCGCCGGAAATGCGTGGGCCGACCCCCGGGCCGAGGTGATCGTCGGCGATGGCGTCGACTACGTATCGCATGCTGCCGCCGGCAGTTTCGACGTCGTCATCGTCGACAGCACCGATCCCGTCAGCATCGGTGAGGCCTTATTTACAGAGGCTTTCTATGCGAATTGCGCACGCATTCTGGGCCCGGCTGGCATCGTCGTCAACCAAGCCGGGGTCCCGTTCATGCAAGCCGACGAGCTGCGACAAACCAGCCTTCGACGATCCACCGCGTTCAGCCACGTGACGGCCTATGTCGCTGCGGTCCCGACTTATGTCGGCGGGCTGATGGCGCTCGGTTTTGCTGCAAACTCGCCCGGGCTCGACCGTGTGCCGGTCGATATCCTGAGACGTCGTGCCGACGCCGCAGGCATTCTCGATATGACCCGATATTGGTCGCCCGAGGTGCATGCGGCAGCCTTTCAGCTGCCGCCCTACATTGCCGATTGTTTGCCGCGCTGACCTATTCAGCCGCGGCGCGCGTGTCGTCGTCGTCGCGGATCGGCTGGCCACGACCGATGCCGCGGTAATCCAATCCCGCCTGGGTCATTGCGACCGGCTCGAACACGTTGCGCAGATCCATGACGAGCGTCCCGCGCATCAGATCCTGCAACTTGGCAGGCGAGAGCGCACGAAACTCATTCCACTCGGTTACCAGAACCACCGCATCCGCGCCGGTCGCGGCATCGTAAGCATCGGTACAGAAATGCACTGATGCAGGCAGCATGTTACGGGCGTGCGACATACCGACGGGATCGTACGCGCGGATCTGCGCGCCCTCCTCGGCTAAGCGGGACACGATCGGGATGCTCGGCGCATCGCGCATGTCGTCGGTTTCCGGCTTGAACGTAAGTCCGAGCACGGCCACCACCTTGCCGTGCACCGAACCACCGCAGGCTTGGATGATACGGGCCGCCATCGCGGACTTACGCGCATCGTTCACGGCCACCGTCGTCTCGACCAACCGAGACGGAGCGCCCCAGTCCTGTGCGATCCGCATCAGCGCCAACGTGTCCTTTGGGAAGCAGCTTCCGCCAAAACCGGGGCCAGGATGGAGGAACTTGCGGCCGATCCGTCCGTCCAAACCGATACCGCGCGCCACGTCATGGACATCCGCGCCCACGCGCTCGCACAGGTCCGCCATTTCGTTGATGAAAGTGACTTTCATCGCAAGGAAGGAATTGGCCGCATATTTCGTCAGTTCGGCGGTCTCGAGATTGGTGAACAGGATCGGCGCTTCGATCAGATATAGAGGCCGATAGAGCCGTCGCAGAACTTCCCGCGCACGTTCGCTCTCCGCGCCGATGATGACCCGGTCGGGGCGCATGAAGTCCCCGATAGCGCTTCCCTCGCGCAAAAATTCCGGATTGCTCGCCACATCGAACTCGAGATCGGGGCGTGCGCGACGCATGATCTGCGAAATGCGCCGCCCGGTCCCCACCGGAACCGTCGACTTCGTCACCACCACTGCATAGTTGGTCAACGCCCGGGCAACCTGCTCGGCCGCGGCGTTGACGAAGCTCACATCGGCATGGCCATCACCACGCCTGGTCGGCGTGCCCACGGCGATGAACACCGCTTCCACGCCCGCGACGGCCTTGGCCAAATCGGCGCCGAACGTGAGTCGGCCGGCTTTGACGTTCTCCTGCACCAAGCGGTCGAGCCCCGGCTCATAAATCGGGATCCGTCCCTCGTTCAGAGCGGCCAGCTTCGCCTGGTCGGTTTCAACCACGGCCACCTCGACCCCAAGGTCGGCAAAGCAGGCGCCCGACACCAACCCAACGTACCCGCCGCCAATCATCGCTATCCGCACTGAACCAGTCTCCCTTTCGCGCGAGCGCTTCTCACCATAACAGAGCGGCACCGACTAGGTCAGGCCTCCTCGTCCATCGCCGTGTCGGCGTTGCGGGCGATCGTCCAGATCGCGCTGCAGCTTTTGCGCACGCGCCGCGGCAGCCGCCTCGCGCCGTTCCGTTTGCAAGGTCTCGACGATTTCGAGCGCCGTACGGCAAGCCGTCAGCTCGGCGCGCTTGCGCGTTGTCTCGGCTTGCCGGTCCTGCAGAGTATGGGTGGCCGCATCCAGCTGCCGCCGGGCTCCGAGCAGCCACTGGCCGAAAGCCTCGACGACGGCGTCCGGGCTGGCTAGATCGGATGCTGTCTCGGTTTCCTGGGCGATGGCGCGTTCGATGGCATGGGCAGACTGCAAGGCCTGGCTTTCGAGATCGAGCGCCTGCACGAGGCTGCGCATCGCCTCGTCGCACGCGAGCCTGCGCACTTTGACCAGCGTGGTGAGCGTGTCATGCGACATCGGGCGGCTCCGTGATCGAGATCAGGCTGGCGAATGCGCTGTCGAGATCGCTTTTTTCGTCTCGTGATTGGGTCAGCAGCTTCTCGACCCTCGGGGCGAGGCGGAGAGCCTCGTCGGCGGCCGGGTCAGCGCCTGGTTGATAGGCGCCGAGCCGGACGAGATCGCTCAATTCGGCCTGCAGCGCGAGGACTTCGCGGGCGCGCCGAACCGCGGTGCGCTCAGCCGGCCGCAAACAGCCTGGGACGGTGCGCGAAAGCGACTTCAGGACGTCGATCGCGGGATAGCGGCCTCCCTCGCCGATACGTCGATCGAGCACGATGTGGCCGTCGAGGATGCCGCGAACGGCGTCGGCAACCGGCTCATTATGGTCGTCGCCTTCGACCAGAACGGTGAAGATCGCTGTAATGTGGCCGATGTTAGGACCCTCGGGCCCTGGACCGGCCCGCTCGAGTAGGCGCGGTAGCTCGGCGAAGACGCTCGGAGGATAGCCCCTCGTGGCGGGGGGCTCGCCGGCGGCAAGGCCGATCTCGCGCAGCGCAAAACAGAACCGGGTGACGCTGTCCATAAGAAGCAGGACCGATTTGCCCTGGTCGCGGAAATGCTCGGCAACGGTCATGGCCGCATACGCAGCTTCGCGCCGCATGAGCGGAGGCTGGTCAGACGTGGCGACAACGACGACCGAGCGGGCCAGGCCTGCCTCGCCGAGATCGTCTTCGATGAATTCGCGCAGCTCGCGGCCTCGTTCGCCGACGAGGGCCAGCACGATGACGTCGCAATGGGCCTGTTGGGCGAGCATCGAGAGCAGGGTCGACTTGCCAACACCCGACCCGGCAAACAGACCGAGGCGCTGACCGGTCCGGCAGGTGGTGAAGAGATCCATCGCTTGGACCCCGAGGCTGATCCGTTCGCCTAGCCGAGCTCGCCGGGCGGCGTTGGGCGGATCAGCGCGAACTGGGCGGGGGTCTCCGTCGCCCAGGCTGCCAAGATCGTCGATCGGCTGGCCGAGCGGATCCACGACCCGGCCAAGCCACGCTTCGCTGACCCGCAGCGTCGACGTCGTGCGGCGTCCATCCTGGTCGAACGCGACCAGCGCAGGAGCGCCTGCGCCCAGTCCGTTGACATCGCCGAACGCCAAAGCCCGGGCCCGTTGACCACGGAACGCGACAATCTCAGCCGCAACCCCCCCCCCGTCTCGCGCCGCGAGCATAACGCGATCTCCGATTGCAAGCTGAAAATTTAGACCTTCGATTTCTGCGGCTAGGCCTGAAACGGATGTGATGCGCCCGGTGCATTCGAGCCCGGTAGCGGCGCGTAATCTCGCAGGAGCTGCGGCCAATCTTTCTACAACTGATAATTGCTTCACTAGCCAACCCTTGTGCTCTCTCCACCCGCATCATACCGGCAAAAGGCAAACACATCGTTAAGTCTCATTCTTAGGACGCATATCTGCCGATATTACGGTGGACATCCACACGTATAGGTTGCAATATGCTTAGGCGTTTCGCGAAAGGGTGAAGGCAATGCGTGTTCTCATGATCGAGGATGACGTGCTCTCGAATCGGGCTCTTGTGCATGCTCTCAAAGAGAGTGGCGCGGTCGTCGAGCAGGTCGATAATGGTGAAGAGGCTCTCGAGATGATCCGGCACTACGATTTTGACATCGTCGTGCTCGAACTTTCGCTGGGGGATATCGGCGGATATGAAGTTGTCCGCCGGATGCGCGCAGCGCGGATCGACACCCCGGTCGTGATGCTGTCCGCCCTCGTGCGGCCGCAGGCCCGGGTCAAGGCGTTCGCGATCGGCGCCGACGACTTCATCACCAAGCCCTACGATGTGGCCGAGATGGTCGCCCGCATGCAGGCGGTGGTGCGTCGTACGAAGGGTTTCAGCCAAGCCGCCCTCCATGTCGGCGACGTTCAACTCAACCTGGATAGCCGCTCGGTCACCGTGGCCGGGCGCCCGGTCCATCTGACCGGCAAAGAATATTCGATCCTCGAGCTCCTGGTGATGCGCAAGGGGATGGTCCTGACCAAGGAGGTGTTCCTGAACCACCTGTACGGCGGGATGGATGAACCCGAAGTTAAGATCATCGACGTTTTCATCTGCAAACTGCGCAAGAAGCTGGCCGAGGCGGGTGCGAGCAATGTGATCGGGACGATCTGGGGCCGTGGCTACATGGTTCGCGATCCGATGCAGATCCCGGCGCAAGCAGCTCCGGTGAACGCGCGCGAGTTGAACCGAGTGGCTGCCTAATCAGACGGTGAACTGCTCGGCCAGGATCCGTTCGGAGAGCCCCTGGCCGGGGTCGAACAAAACGGTCGTGACGACAGTCCGGTCTTCCCGCACGGAGACCGAGACGACGTCACGGACCTCGGTGAAGTCGGCGACCGCGGCGACGGGACGCTTTTCGCGTTCCAAGACCTCGAAGACGACCTTGGCAGTACTGGGCAGCAGAGCGCCCCGCCAACGGCGCGGGCGGAACGCGCTAATCGGCGTCAACGGGAGCAGGTTTGCCGACAGCGGCACGATCGGCCCGTGGGCGGAGAGGTTGTAGGCGGTCGACCCGGCAGGCGTTGAGACGAGGATGCCGTCGCAGATCAGTTCGCGCAGGCGAACTTGGCCGTCGATGACGATCTGGATCTTGGCCGCTTGGCGAAGTTGGCGCAGTAGCGAGACTTCGTTCAGGGCGAGGCCTTCCTCGACGGTGCCGGAGGCGGTGACGGCCTGCATCCGGAGCGGGTGCAGGATCGCGCCTTGAGAGCGGGTGAGACGGTCGAGCAGGCCTTCCTCTGCGTATTCGTTCATCAGGAAGCCGACCGAGCCGCAATTCATGCCGTAAACGGGGGTGTGCGCGCCTTGATCGAGCAGACGATGAAGCGTTTCGAGGAGAAATCCGTCGCCGCCGAGACAGACGATGACCTCGGCGTCTTCGAGAGGGGCGTTGCCGAAGCGGGCGATCAAGCGGGCATTGCTGTCGGTCGCGAGGGTGGTGGGGGCTGCGAGAAAGGCGATCCGCTCGGGAGGCTGGGCCAGGTATGGCACCGGGCCGAGCCCGGGCAGCAAGATCGCGCCGCCTTCGACGGCCAGTCCCGGATGTTGAAATCCCGGAAGCTCAAACAAGGCGGCGATGTTCCAGGACGGGCATGTCACGACGGACGCGCTCGGCGATGGCCGGGTCGATCCGAGCGGTGACCCAGCCGGGCCCGTCGGAGACGCGGGCGACGATCGTTCCCCATGGATCGCAGATCAGGGAATGCCCATAGGTGAACCGCGCGGCCCCCTTTGCATCTGCGTGCTGGCCCCAGGTTGCCGGGGCGGCTAGCCAGCATTGCGTCTCGATCGCGCGGGCGCGGATGAGCGGCTCCCAATGGTCGCGGCCGGTTTCGACGGTGAAGGCGGAAGGGAGAAAAATAAGCTCGGTGCCGGCTCGGCGCAGCGCAAGGAAGAGCTCGGGAAAGCGGACGTCATAGCAGATGGCGCACCCGATCCGGACCCCGCCGGCTTCGCAGGTGACGATCTCGGACCCGGCACCATACATGGCGCTCTCACGATATCCGGCGCTGCCTGGCGTTACGATGTCGAATAGATGGATCTTACGATAACGGGCGATCTCCGTGCCATCGGCGGCAAAGATGAGGTTTGTGTTGAAGAGTTTGTCGTCGGCTTTCTCGGCGATGGAGCCGCCGTGGACGACGATGGCGCGTTCGCGGGCGGTACGGCGGAGAAACTCGTAGGCAGGGCCGCCGGGCTCGTTGCTGCCGGGGCGGGGAAGGCGTTCGGCCTCGCGATGCTTCGTCTCGCGATCGCCGCCGAGGCAGGTCCACATCTCGGGGAGGCTGATCATCGCCGGCCGGTCGGCGTTTAGCGCTCCGTCGATCAAGCGCGCGGCCTGGGCGATGTTGGCGGCTTTGTCGGCCCCGCAATGCATCTGGACGACGCTCAACCGCATCCTGGTCCTCCTCCGGCGATCAATAAAGACGAGGTTCGGTGCGCCCGCCGCGCTCGGCCTCGCGACGCGCGACCTGCGACGGCGGTGGCGGGACCGGGGGCGAGATCGAAGGCGGGATCGGCGGGCGGAGCACGTTGCGTGGTCTGAGACGAACTTCTTCCTCGGCATCGCGGAAGGGCAGTTCCGGCATTCGCAAGGCAAGGCTGCGAAGTTCGCCTTGGATCTCGTCGAGTCGAGCCTCGATCCCTTCGAGCCGCGACTTGGTGCCGAAAACGCTGAATGGCAGCAGAAGAAACATCAATCCGAAGAACAGGATCGCCAGCAGAATGGCCAGGTGAGCCCACCAGGGCATCCAATCCGGAAGGGGGAGGAAGGATGTCATCGGGTGCTCACCCTACCGCACTGCGCGGGCCAGCGGAACGGGCTTGATCCGGTGCCGGGCGGGCATGCCGAAGTCGGATATCTCGGCCGAGCTGGTTGGGCTAAGCCATGCTCCTGGCTTCGACGGTGATTGGCCATGCGGCTACTGATTCCTGGACCGGTTTCGACACATCCCGACGTGCGTGCGGCGGCGGCGGTGGATTATGCGCCGTGGGACGACGATTTTCGTGACGTGGTCGAGCGGATCCGCGCGCGCGTGCTTCGGGCGGCCGGGGGGCGGCCGGGCGAGCACGTCGCGCTCGTGCTGCAGGGGTGTGGCCATTTCGCGCTCGAAGCGGCGTGCCGGACGTTCGTCCCCGAGGGCGGGCGGATCCTGTTGCCGAAGACCGGGCAGTATGCCGACCGGCTCGAGCGGCTGGCGACGGAAATCGGCAGGGTTGTCGTGCCGTTGGAGGTGCCCGGCGACCGGCCCGTCGACCCGGCGGCGCTCGCCGAGGCGCTCGACGCGGATGGGTCGATCAAGCACGTGGCGCTGATTTATAGCGAGACCTCGACCGGGGTGGTGCACGACGTGCCGGCGCTGGCGGCGGCGGCCGGGTCGCAGGGGCGGCGGGTGATCGTGGATGCGGTCTCGGCATTTGGTGCATTACCGTTTGATATCAACGCACTGCCGATGGTTGATAGTGTGGGGTTCACGACCAACAAGTGTCTGGAGGGTTTGCCCGGCGCGTCGGTGACGGTAGCGCGGGTGGATCGGCTCGAGGCTTGCGCCGGACAGGCCCGGAGCTGGTCGCTCGATCTGTCGGAACTGCACGATCACAATCGCCGCTCGCCAGGGACGTTCCGCTTCACGCCGGCGGCGGGTGCGATCGTGGCGTTCGACGTGGCGCTGGCTCTGTTCGAGGCGGAGGGCGGGCAGGCGGCGCGGTTGGCGCGCTATGCCGAAAACATGCGCGCGCTGATCGAGGGGGTGCAGGCGCTCGGGTTGCAGCCGTATCTGGCGCGCGAGTCGCAGGGGCCGATCGTGGTCAACGTGCATGCGCCAACCGATCCCGCCTGGGACCTGATTCGGTTCGTCAACTTGCTGAAGCGGCGAGAGATCGTGATCAGCAACTTCTATAATACGCCGGCGCCGAGTTTCCGGGTCGGATGCATCGGGGCGATCACGCCGGAGAATATGCGCGATTCGGTCGGTGCGATGGGTGAGGTGCTGTTGGAAATGGGCGTTCGGAACCGCGCGGCGGCCTAGGCCTCAGTGCGCGACGCGGATCACGTCGTCGATGGCCGGGCGTCCGAGGCCGCGGTTCGGAGTGGGTGCCGCTTCGAAATTGGCCGACGAGGGGGCGCTCGTCACGGCAGGGCGGACTAATTTCGGCGGCTCTGGCTCTTCGGGCGCGATACACCCGGCGAGTGATAGCGCCAGGGCAGCCGCAATCGGTCGCAGCATCGTCAATGCGATCCTCGTCGATCGATCCGTGCGGCCCGGCCATGGTTTGAGGCTGGGCCGCACGAGATCGAGTTCATGGCTCGGCCGACATCAGGCGAAGGCGGCTTACTGTGCGCCCTGAGCGCGGGTCAGCGACTGGCCGTTGAGCGAGTCGGCCGAGTGGTCGGCGTCGGTCGGCATGCTGCGGTCGGAGCTGGCCATATGGCCGCGGGAGTGCATCATTCGGTGAGAGGAGGAGTGCATCATGCGGTGATGGGTCGCGGCATTGGCGGCGCCGACGACTGTCACGGAAAACAGCGCTGCAGCGAAGCTGAGCGCCAGCGTGTTGCGAAGGGTCATCGTGGGTTTCCGTCGTTCAGGTCGCTCGGCAATTCCGAGCAGCTTAATATCGAGCCACTCTGGTAGTAACGCAACGTTGCTTCTACGGCCGGGTCATGACGAGCGACCCGGTTGTGCTGAATTTGTCACCAGCCCGTCGCGAATATCGGCGCGCAGGCGCTCTGGATCGCGCTCGCTCGCGAGGCCCATGCCGCCGCCGCCGGGCAGTTCGAGGACGAGACGGTCGCCCGCGGGAACGATTTGGTAACCTTTCGCGCGTAATGTGGCACCACTACGAAGGCGAACCGCGCCGGGCGCGCCATCGTTGCCGCCATCGCGGCCTCGGGGGGCATGGGCGATACGGTCGAAAATAGCGTTGCAGGCGAATTCGGCGTCGGCTTTGGCGCCGATCTCCATGACTTGACCAAAGCCGCCGCGGGTGCGGCCGAGACCGGCACTGTCGGGGCGGAGTTCCTTGCGCCAGAAAACGACGGGGGCGACGTTTTCGGTCGCTTCCACGGGCATGGTGCGGACGCCGGAGGGGAAGGCGGTGCCATCGAGGCCGTCGCAGCCGGGTCGGGCGCCGGTGCCGCCGGAGTTGAAGGTGATGACCTCGAAGTCGACGAGGGGGGAGTTTTGGCCGGAGACGATCGGGCCGCCGCGCAAGGGTGGGTTCCATAAGCAGGACGAGCCTTCGGCGGTGACGCGGTCGGGCACGACCTGGTGCAGGCAGCCCATCATCAGGTCGGGCAGCAGTTGGCCAATGACGTGACGGACGGAGACGGGGCTCGGGCGCGGCGCATTCAGGATGCAGCCTTCGGGGATGCGCATGATGAGCGGAGCGAGGCTTGCTGTGTTGTTCGGGATCTCGGGGGCGACGACGCATTTGATGCCGAAGCTGGCGTAGGCGCGGGTGTAGGCGGCCGGCACATTGATGCCGCGGCCGGAAAGGCCGGAGGTGCCGTCGAAATCGACCATGATCGCGTCGGCGGCGATGGTCATGGTGGCGGCCAGGCGGATCGGCGTTTCGTAGCCGTCCGACCAGATTTCGGCGCTGAAGCGGCCCGGCGGCAGCTTGGCGATCTCGGCCAGCGTCGCGCGGCGGGAGCTTTCGAAGATGTGGTCGGCGAGGGTGTCGATCGCGTCGAGGCCGAACTCGTCGAGCATGCCGAGCAGGCGGCGGGCGCCGGCCTCGTTGCAGGCGCAGAGGGAGTAGATGTCGCCTTCCAGTTCGACCGGCTGGCGCGTGCCGGCGCGGACGAAGTCGAAGAAGGTGGCGTTCGGGCGGCCGGCTTCGAAGCATTTGACGATCGGGATGTAGAGACCTTCCTCGAACACCGAGCGCCCCTCGGGACCCATGCCGAGGCCGCCGACGTCAATGACATGGGCAGTATTGGCGAACAGCGCGGCCAAGCGGCCGCGATGGAAGGCCGGGGTGACGACGGTTAGGTCGTGCAGATGGCCGGTGCCGAGCCAGGGGTCGTTGGTGATCAGGTGGTCGCCGGGCGCGAGACTGTCAGTGGGGAACTTGCGCAGGAAATGGCCGACGCTCTCCATCATGGAATTGACGTGGCCAGGGGTGCCGGTGACGGCCTGGGCCAGCATGCGGCCGTGCAGGTCGAAGATGCCGGCCGAGAGATCGCCGGCCTCCCGCACGGTGGTGCTGAAGGCGGTGCGGATCATGGTCTGCGCCTGCTCCTCGACGACGGCGAGCAGGCGATTCCACATGACTTGGCGGCGGATGTCGTCGAGTGCGGTCATGGCGCGGCCCTCCTGAGATCGAGATAGGCGCGGGCATCGAGCGTCGCCGTCCAGCCGGGCGCGACGAGGGTACTGGTTTCGGCTTCGCCGATGATGGCGGGGCCGACGATGCGGGCGTCCGGGCGTAAGGCGGCGCGGTCGTGCACGATCCAGTCGGCCTCCTCGCCGGTGGCGGTGTCGCGGACGCGTTGGCGGCGTGGGGGCGTGGCTGGCGCCGGGTCGAGCGGTGGCGCGTGGGTGGGCTCGGTCACGGTCGCGACGGTGACGGCGTAGGTCAGCGCCTCGACATCGGAGCCCGGCACCGGGCGATCGTAGAAGCGGGCGTATTCGGCGTCGAAGGCGGCGCGCAGGGCGGCGATGTCGGCCGCTTCGAGCCGGCGGTCGGGGAGGGGGACCGGGATTTCGTGGCCCTGGCCGACGTAACGCATGTAGGCCAGGCGCGTGTGCCGCGTGGCGTGCCCGAAGCTGCCGGCGGCGACGACGCGCTCGGCCTCGGCAGTCATGTCGTCGAGCAACGCATTGATATCGGACACATCGAAGCTGCCGAGGCGGCCGTAGCGGCTACGGACGACCTCATAGCCGACGGGCGCGCGCAGGAAGCCGATGGCGCTGCCGACGCCGGCGCCGATCGGCACCAGAACGCGCGCGATGCCGATCTTTTCGGCAACTCGGCAGGCATGGACCGGGCCGCCGCCGCCGAAGGCGATGAGGGTGCGGCCGTCATAGGCCTTGCCGCTCTCGATGGCGTGGACGCGGGCGGCGTTGGCCATATTCTCGTCGACCATCTCGACGACGCCGAGGGCGGCGATCTCCGGGTCGAGCTGGAGCGGTGCGGCGACGGCGGCGGTCATCGCGGCCGCGGCGGCGTCCCGGTCGAGGCGCATGGTGCCGCCGGCGAAGCGGTCGGGATCGTAGCGGCCGAGCAGCAGATTCGCGTCGGTGACGGCGGGGAGCCGGCCGCCGCGGCCGTAGCAGGCGGGGCCCGGGGCGGCGCCGGCGCTCTCGGGGCCAACGGCGATGCGGCCGAGCGCGTCGACGCCGGCGATGCTGCCGCCGCCGGCGCCGATCTCGACCATCTCGATGACCGGGATACGCAGCGGCAGGCCGGAGCCGCGCTTGAAGCGGCCGACGCGGGCGACCTCGAAGGTGCGCGAGGCTTGCGGGCGGTGGTCGTCGATGAGGCAGACCTTGGCCGTGGTGCCGCCCATATCGAAGCTGAGCACGTGGTCGAGCCCGCATTGGCGGGCGATGTCGGCCGCGAACAGGGCGCCGCCGGCCGGGCCGCTCTCGACGAGGCGGATCGGGAACCGGCAGGCGGTCTCGATCGTGGTCAGCCCGCCGCCGGACAGCATCAGGAACAGCGGCGCGCGCAACCCCATCGTGGCCAGGCCGGACTCGAGCCGCCGCAGGTAGCCGGCGATGAGCGGCTGGACGTAGGCGTTGGCGGCGGTCGTGCTGAAGCGCTCCCACTCGCGCATCTCGGGCGAGACTTCCGAGGAGAGCGAGATCGGGATGCTCGGCAGCGCGGCCGCCAGCAAGTCGCGGGTGCGCTGCTCGTGCGCCGGGTTGCGGAAGCTGTGGAGGTAGCCGATGGCGATGCTCTGGACGCCCTCGCGCTGCAGCGTCGGCACGAGCGCCCGCACCGCGTGCTCGTCGAGCGGGAGCAGGACTTGTCCGGTGTTGTCGAGCCGTTCGGGCACCGGCAGGCGCAGATAGCGCGGGACGAGCGGCTGCGGCAGGGCGATGCCGAGGTCGTATTGGTCGTAGCGGCTCTCGTTGCCCATCGCGAGCACGTCTCGAAAGCCCTCGGTGGTGACCAGCGCGGTGACGGCGCCCTTGCGCTCGATGATGGCGTTGGTGGCCAGCGTCGTGCCGTGAACGAGCAGCGCAATATCGGGCGGCGCGAGGCCAGCCTCGTTCAGGATGGCGGCGATGCCGTCGAGCACGCCCTGCTCCGGCCGGGCCGGCGTCGTCAGCACCTTCGTGGTGACCCGGCGGCCACCCCACTCGAGCGCCAGATCGGTGAAGGTGCCGCCAATATCGACGGCTAGACGCGCTTGCTGCATGGGGGACGAGCCTGCCGCCCCTTCACCGCAGCCGCAAGCCCGGCCATGATCCGGCGCCAATTGGGAGAACGAAGCGATGCCGAAACCGATCCTCGTCGTGACGCGGCGGCTGCCCGAGGCGATCGAGGCGCGCGCCTCGCGCGACTATGAGGCGCGGCTGAGCGCGGACGACGCGATGGTGAGCGGGGCGGAAATCCTCGCGCGGGCCGAGGGCGCGTCGGCGATCCTGTGCTGCCCCGCCGAGCGGCTGGATGCCGAGACGATCGGCAAGCTGCCCGGCAGCGTCAAGGTGATCGGCACGTTCAGCGTCGGTTTCGACCATATCGACATGGCGGCGGCGCGGGCGCGGGGGCTGCCCGTGGTCAACACGCCGGACGTGCTGAGCGTGGCGACGGCGGAGTGCGCGATGCTGCTGATCCTGGCCGCGGCACGACGGGCAGGGGAGGGCGAGCGGCTGATCCGCGGACGGGGCTGGGACGGGTGGGCGCCGACGCAGCTGATGGGCACGCTCGTTTCCGGCCGGCGGCTCGGCATCTTCGGGATGGGGCGGATCGGGCGCGAGCTGGCGCGCATGGCGGCCGGGTTCGAGATGGCGGTGCATTACCGCGATCAGACGCGCTTGCCACCGGAGCTCGAGCATGGCGCGACCTTCCACGAGTCGGACGACGCGTTCCTCGCCTGTTGCGATGTGCTGTCGTTGAACGCGCCGGGGGGCGAGGGCACGCGGCATTGGCTGAACGCGGCCCGGATCGCGCAACTGCCACGCGGGGCGATCGTGGCCAATGCCGCGCGCGGAACGCTGATCGACGATGCGGCGCTGATCGCGGCACTGCGGTCGGGCCAGGTCGCCGCCGCCGGGCTCGACGTCTACAATAACGAGCCAAAGCTCGATGCCGGCTACCTCGAACTCGAGAACGTCGTGTTGCTGCCGCATCTCGGCAGCGCCACGACGCGCACGCGCGACGCAATGGGCCATCTGGTGCTGGACGGGATCGACGCGGTGCTGGCCGGGCAGACACCAAGCAATCGGGTAGGGTAGGTAGGTACCTGCAAGGCTGGTCGGCGCGGGCCGCATAGATGGTAACGTTACTGCTAGTAAGGTTGCAGATCATAACGTCGCTCACCAGTTCGTGGATCACCGACGTGCCGGGCCCGGATGACCGGCCGGCCGCCATCGGTGAACCGCCCTCCCTCCGATGACGTGGGGGTTGGGTTGAGGAGTGGATACCATGAAGATTTTGATCGCGGCTTCGGCCATGACGTTGTTGGCGGGTGCGGCATTCGCAGGTGAGGGACAGGGCAATCCGTTCCCCTATCAAGCGCCGACGCAGCCCTACTCGCTGCAGCACTATAAGCAGGCGGCCGGCTCGGCCCAGAACCCCTACCCGTTCCTGGTCCCGGGCAGTTCGGTGAATACCGCTCCGGTCATCTCGCCCGTTGGGTCGGCCGGTGAGGTCCAGTCGGCCAACTCGCTGCCGCCCGGCTTCGAGGACGGGACCGCCGTGGGCCAGTCGCAGTACCACATCACGCCCTCGCCGACGCGGATGGCTCAGCCTGCTCTGCCGGCGAGCAACACGCGCGGCTAAACGGCTGATGACGACGGAAGGGCCGGCCCGGTTTGGGGCCGGCCCTTTTCGTTTAGGGCTGCTGCTCGAGGAATTCGGCCGGGCCGTCCTGCTCGGCGATGCGACGCTGCGCTTCGAGGCGGCGCAATTCGACGCGGCGGATCTTGCCCGAGATCGTCTTCGGCAACTCGTAGAACTCGATCCGGCGCACCCGCTTGTAGGGGGCCAGCCGCGCGCGCAGGTGGGCGAAGATGCTGGCCGCGGTCGCGGCGTCCGGCGCGTAGCCCGCGGCGAGCGCCACGAACGCCTTCGGCATCGCCGTCCGCATCTTGTCGGGCGAGGGGACCACGGCGGCCTCGGCGACCGCCTCATGCTCGACCAGCACGCTTTCGAGTTCGAACGGGCTAATCCGGTAGCCGGACGATTTGAACACGTCGTCTGAGCGGCCAACGTAGGTCAGGCTGCCGTCGGCGTTGCGCAGGGCGACGTCTCCGGTGCGGTAGTGCGAGCCGGACGGGGCGACGAGCGAGCCGTCGTCGGCGAAGTAGCCCTGCATGAGACCGGTGGGGGCCGGGTCGAGCGCGATGGCGATCTCGCCCTCCTCGACCTCCGCGCCGTCCGGGTCGAGCAGCTGGATCCGAAAGCCCGGCGCCGGCACGCCCATCGCACCCGGGACGACGTCCTGGCCCGGCATATTGCCGATTTGCAAAGTCGTCTCGGTCTGGCCGTAGCCGTCGCGGACGGTGATGCCCCAGGCACGGCGGAACTGCTCGATGACCTCGGGGTTGAGCGGCTCGCCCGCCGAAACGGCCTCGCGCAAGTGCACGGTCGAGGCAGCGAGATCCTCTTGGACCAGCATGCGCCAGACAGTGGGCGGCGCGCAGAACGTGGTGACGCGGTGCGATTGCAGCACCTGCAGCATGTGCTTGGCGTCGAACCGGGGCTGGTTGAGCACGAGCAGGCTCGCGCCGGCGTTCCAAGGGGCGAACAGGCTCGAATAGGCGTGCTTGGCCCAGCCCGGCGAGGAGATGTTGAGATGCACGTCGCCGGGCTGCACGCCGATCCAATACATCGTGCTAAGGTGGCCGACCGGGTAGCTTTGGTGACTGTGCAGCACGAGCTTGGGCTTGGAGGTGGTGCCAGAGGTGAAATAGAGCAGCAGCGGGTCGGTCGCGCGGCTCGGGCCGTCCGGGGCGAAGCTGCTGTCGGCGTCCCGGCTGCGCTCGTAATCGGTCCAGCCGGCAGCGCTGCCGACGCTGATTCGGGTGTAGCCGCCTTCGATGGCGGCGAAACGCGGCGCCAGTTCAGCCGCGGCGACCACGTGGCGGACCCGGCCGCGCTCGAGGCGGTCGCGCAGATCGGCCTCGGTCAGCATCGTCGTCGCGGGGATCACGACGGCGCCGAGCTTCATGGCGCCGAGCATCACCTCCCAAAGCGCGGGCACGTTGCCGAGCAGAAGCAGGATCCGGTCGCCGCGGCGTGTGCCGGCGTTGCGCAGGAAGTTGGCGGCCTGGTTGGAGCGGGCGGCGAGGTCGGCGAAGGTGAAGGCCTGTTCGCCCTCGGGTCCGACGATGCGCAGCGCGATCTGCTCGTTTCCGGCCGCAAGCGGGTCGAAGTGGTCGAGCGCCCAATTGAACGTGTCGAGCGCCGGCCATCGGAACCCGGCCGTGGCGGTGGCGAGGTCGGTGCGGTGTTGCAGCAGGTAGGCCCGTGCGGCCGCGAAGCCGGCTCTGTCCGTCACGTCTCGTCCCTCCCAAAATCTTGCCGTACCGTATCGCGCGGCCGGGTCGAACAGAACCGGTCGCGCGGCGGTTTGCCGGATTAAGGGTAGGGTTCGCTCGCGATCGCCCTGGCTGGCATCAGCCAGGGCGCGGATCGCGGATCGATCTAGGAGCGGCGGTGGCGGTGCCCGGTCGCGACCGGGGCCACGCTGGAACCGCTCATGCGATAGAAGCTGGCGGCCTTGACGACGGGGATGCGGCCATGACCGTAGGCGACGACGTGGCGCAGGGTGGCGCGGCCGTGATGGTGGGTCCAGCGGTGCCCGTAGTGGCCGGAGCCAGCCATGCCGTCGTCGCTGTCGTCGGCCGCTTCGGCGACTTCTTCGGGGGCGGTCGGGATAGTGGGCTGCTCGATGCGGTCGACGGCCGGGCGCAGGTCGGCCGGAGCAGCGTTCAGGACCGGCGCCGTGGCGACGCCGTTGTTGGCCAGCATGACGCCACCGTCGGGCCGGTCGTAGATGAAGCCGTGTGTGGGATAGACGCTGCCGAACTCGTTGGTGTGATCGAGTTCGACGCGCACGGCGGTCCAATCGTTGGAGGACGAAACGTCCACCACGTCGATGTCGCGGCTGATCCGGCCGGGGCTGGCCCAGTTGGCGTGATCGATCTGGATGTGGCGGCCGTCGAGCACGTTGGTCACTACGGCGACGTGGCCCATCCGCATGCGCGAGGTAGAGCGGAAGTTGAGAATGCTGCCGACTTCGGGCTTGGCGCCGCGCTCGTAGAGGCCCTCGGCATTGTCCCACCAAGTCCCGGCGTTGCCCGACAGCTCGATGCCCGAGTTCTCGCGGGCGAACGGAACGCATTGCAGTCCGCTGCTCGCCCAGCTGCGAAGCGATGTGTAGCCGCGAGAAACGTGCCGCCCATAGCTGCCGCGCCAGGCCGTGTAGCGAACGACGGGGTAGTGGCTGCCGTGGCTCGTGGCGAAGGCCGAGTGATGGGCCGACCGCGCCTGGGCGTCAGAGGAATGGGCGGTTACACCGCCGATCGCCAACACCGCGAGCACGAGGCCCAAACCCTGACCTGTCCATTTTGCCACCACGAAGCCCCCGTTTTGTCGCTACTCTGTGATCGGGGTTAGTTTCCGAGACACTTGGCTGGCAACCCTGAAGAGCCCGATTGAAAGCTCACGAAGTATTTCGCAAAAAAGACCCTGTGGATAAGTTAGCTGAGTAGGATAGACTTCTTATTGGTAAGCAATGGTTCGTAAACCATAACAAATAAAAGTTGCCTGTGGCGCGACTGCCACAGTATGTGTGTTTGGCCACAGTGATTCGGCACAATGTAGAAAAGACAACGCCGCCGGCGGCATCGAGCCGACGGCGGCGCCGGGTCGAAACGGCGCTTATTTACAGGTGACGACCATGATCTCGACAAGGTGCCGCGGGTCAGCCATGTGGGCTTGGACGCAGGCGCGGGCTGGGGCGCCGTCGGTGGGGAGCCAGGCGCTCCACACCTTGTTCAGCAACTCGCGGTCGCGAATGTCCTTGAGCCAGATCTGAGCCTGCAACAGACGGGTCTTGTCGGTGCCGTGGGTCTCGAGGATGGCGTCGATCTCGGCGAGGACTTCTTCGGTTTGGCCGGTGACATTCTTGGACAGGTCGGCGGCCGTCACGCCCTGGACGAAGACGAAACCGTGGTATTCAACGGCTTTGGACAGGACCTTGTTCGGTTCGGTGCGAATGATGCGGCTCATGGCGGCCTCCTTGACGATGGCGAGGCTTGTAGGCGGCAGCTCGGCGCGCGGCAATCGCAGCCCGACTACGGGGTGAGCGAGGAGCCTCCGGTGCCGCGGGTGACCGGGCTGAAGGCGGGGCCGACACCGGGCCGTGTGCCATTGCGGTCGCCATTCGCGCGCAAACAGCCGTCCAGCATCTGCTCGCGCTGATATTCGGCGGCAAGGCCTCGGCTGGGTATGCCGTTGTTGTAGCTGCCGGCATAGGCGTAGTCGCGCTCGTCGCGCCGGGTCAGGTCGACGCGGTTCTGCGCGCTGTATTGCCGATCGACATCGCTGCGGCATTCGGCGCGCACGGCGGCGTCGGCCGAGATCGGTCCACGAGAGGGCGCGTGGCAGCCGGCCAAGCTGGTGAGCAAGAAGGCGACGGCGCAGATCGAGCGGTGGGTCAACAGAGCACTCCGGAAGAGGGGGGTTGCAGCGCGACGCGGAGTCGGTCGCGGATGCTGGATTCATCGAAGCCGGCCTGGTCGGTCAAGGGCACGTTGGCGGCGACGCGGAGCAGCGCCGGGTCGAGCGTGGCGCCCGCGCGGCTGAGGCGGCAGAAGTGGCTGGCCCAGGGCGCGTTGGCGATCAAATCGATCAAGGCGAGCAGGCGCAGGCAGAGGGATAGGCCTTCGACTCGGGCCAGCCCAACGAGGCGATCGACCGCCTGCATCCAGCAACACGCGTCCTCGTCAGTGAGGGCGAGGTCGAGCGGTCCGTCGTCACCGAGAAAGCGGAACAGGCGGGGCACGCCCCATTCGGACTGCGCGGCAGCATGGCGCGCGGCATGCCACGCCTCGGCGAGGTCGCCAGTGCGGACGGGGGGAAGCGCCGGTGGGGCAAGGTTGATGAGGTAGGTCACCACGTCATCCGGACCATGCGCGACACGGATCGGGGACGTTTCAGGCTTTGTCATCGGGAGAAGATGGCTCGGCTCCCGCCCCTTAGCCAGGGTTTGAGCGGCAACTTTATCGCCCCGGCCGCCGGATGCGGCGCGGGTTCAGACCGACAGGTTGAGCAAGGAACCGCGCGGCGGGGCGATCGCCGGGATCTGTTTCGGGACTGCATTTTTCTGCAGGCCGCCAGCTACGCTGGAAGCCGAGAGGGGCTCGCGAACCAGCCGCACCGACGAAGGGCGCTGTGTCGGCGCGGTTGTGGTGGCGGCAGAGAACGCTGAGAGGGAGTTCGTCGAGATCATGTGGAGGATCGTAACGCGCATTTCCTAAGAATGTGGTAACGCTCCACGATCGTCAACCGGAGATTGCAGCCGCCGTCCCAAATTCCATCATTTGTGTTCCAGCGCGGCGACTCCGGGCAGGGTTTTGCCTTCGAGCCACTCGAGGAACGCGCCGCCGGCGCTGCTGACGTAGGTCATACGCTCGCTCTCGCCGGCGTGGCGCAGCGCCGAGACGGTGTCGCCGCCGCCGGCGACGCTGCAGAGCACTCCTTCTTGGGTGGCATCGGCGACGGCGTGGGCCAGCGCGGTGGTTGCGGCGTCGAAGGGCGGGGTTTCGAAGGCTCCGAGCGGGCCGTTCCAGACGACGGTGCGCAGGTCGGGGAGGCGGTCGCGGAGGGCTTGGACGCTGGCGGGGCCCACGTCCAGCATCATGGCGTCGGCGGGGATGTCGCGAGCGGAGACGATCTCGGTGGCAGGGTTGGGCTTGAATTCGCGGGCGACGACGGCGTCGGTAGGGAGCACGATCTCGCAGCCGGCGGCCTTGGCGTGGGCGACGATCTCGCGGGCGATGCCGTGCATCTCGGCTTCCTGCAGGGACTTGCCGACTTCGGCGCCGTCGGCGGCGAGGAAGGTGTTGGCCATGGCGCCGCCGATCACGAGGACGTCGACTTTGCGGACGAGGTTGCCGAGGAGTTCGAGCTTCGTGGAGACCTTGCTGCCGCCGACGATGGCGCAGACCGGGCGGGCGGGGTTGCCGAGGGCGGCGTCAAGGGCCTCGAGTTCCTGCTGCATGAGCCGGCCGGCGTAGGCGGGGAGCAGGTGGGCGACGCCTTCGGTGCTGGCGTGGGCGCGGTGGGCGGCGGAGAAGGCGTCGTTGACGTAGAGATCGGCCAGGGTGGCGAGCTGGCGGGCCATGGCCGGGTCGTTGGTCTCCTCGCCGGGGTGGAAGCGGGTGTTTTCGAGCACGAGGACGTCGCCGTCGTGCAGCTTGGCGACGGCGGCTTCGGCGTCGGGGCCGATGCAGTCTTCGGCGAAGGCAACGGGCTTGCCGAGAACTTGGCCGAGCGCTTCGGCGATCGGGCGGAGCGACATTTCGGGGACGCGCTTGCCCATGGGGCGCTCGAAGTGGCTGCAGACGATCACCCGGGCGCCGGCGTCGGCGAGTTCGCGGATCGTCGGGGTAAGGCGCTCGAGGCGGGTCAGGTCGGTGATCTGGCCGTCGCGGAAGGGGACGTTGAGGTCGGCGCGGAGCAGGACGCGCTTGCCGGCTGGGTGGACGTCGTCGAGGGTTTTGAAGGGCATGGGGGGTCCCGTGCTGGAAAGGCCCTCCCCCGACCCTCTCCCTTTGGGAGAGGGCTTTTGGGGCGGTTTGGGGCGGGGTTAGAGGCTGCCGAAGAGGGCGGCGGTGTCGACCATGCGGTTGGAGAAGCCCCATTCGTTGTCGTACCAGCCCATAACGCGGGCGAGTTGGCCGTCGACGACGGCGGTCTGGGTGGCGTCGAAGGTGCAGCTGGCCGGGCTGTGGTTGAAGTCGATGCTGACGAGTTTCTCGGTGTTGTAGTCGAGGATGCCCTTCAGCGCGCCCTGGCTGGCGGTCTTCATGGCGGCGTTGATCTGCTCGACGGTCGCGGGCTCGCGCAGGTTGCAGTCGAGGCTGACGAGGGAGACGTTCGGGATCGGGACGCGGATCGAGGTGCCGTCGAGCTTGCCCTTGAGTTCGGGCATGACGAGGCCAACGGCGCGGGCGGCGCCGGTGCTGGTCGGGATCGAGCTGACGGCGGCGGCGCGGGCGCGGTGGAGGTCCTTGTGCAGCGTGTCGACGGTGTTCTGGTCGCCGGTGTAGGCGTGGATGGTGAGCATGTAGCCGCGCAGGATGCCGAAGCTGTCGTGCAGCACCTTGGCCATCGGGACGAGGCAGTTGGTGGTGCAGGAGGCGTTGGAGATAACGGTCATCTCCTTGGTGAGAGACTTCTCGTTGACGCCGTAGACGATGGTGGCGTCGACGCCGTCGGCAGGCGCGGAGATCAGCACCTTCTTGGCGCCGGCGCCTTCGATGAGAGCTTTGGCGCTGTCTTTGGTGGTGAAGCGGCCGGTGCATTCGAGGGCGACGTCGACGCCTTGGTAGGGAACCTTGGCCGGATCGCGCTCGGCGGTGACCTTGATGGGGCCCCAGGTCTTGCCGTTGTGGGTGATGGTGATGCTTTCGCCGTCGACCTTGACCTCGCCGGGGAAGCGGCCATGGACGCTGTCGTAGCGGAACAAGTGGGCGTTGGCGTCGACGCTGCCGAGATCGTTGATCGCGACCGGCACGACGTCGTCGCGGCCGCGCTCGACGATGGCGCGCAGCACGAGGCGGCCGATGCGCCCGAACCCGTTAATGGCGACCTTGACGGCCATGATCAAAAATCCCTTTCAGTTCGCGAGAAGGCGCCGCCGGACGGCCGCGCAGATGGCTTCCGGCGTGATGCCGAAATGCCGGTAGAGTTCCGGATGCGGTGCCGAGGCGCCGAAGCCGGTCATGCCGATGAAGAGCCCGGATTCTCCGAGCCAACGTTCCCAGCCGAAACCGCAGGCGGCCTCGATCCCGATCCTCGGCGCGGCGCCGAGCACGTCGAGCACATAGCGCTCATCCTGCTGTGAAAAAAGCTCCCAACACGGCAGCGAGACGACGGCGGTCGCGATCGACGCTTCGGCGAGCATGCGCCGGGCCTCGACGGCGATGGCGACCTCGGAGCCGGTCGCGATCAAGGTGGCCCGGCGCGGACCGTCCGCCTCGAACAGGACGTAGCCGCCGCGGGTGCAGCGATTGTCGCCGCCATCCTGGCGCAGCGGCGGCAGATCCTGGCGGGAGAGCACGAGCAGGCTCGGGCCGCCGGTGCGGCGGATGGCGAGTTCCCAGCATTCGGCGACCTCGACCGCGTCGGCGGGGCGGAAGACGTGGGTGTTGGGCAGGGCGCGCAGGCTGGCCAGATGTTCGACCGGCTGGTGCGTCGGGCCGTCTTCACCGACGCCGATGCCGTCATGGGTGAGGACGTGGACGAGGCGCAGGCGCATCATGGCGGCCAGGCGCAGCGCGGGGCGCATGTAGTCGCTGAAAACGCAGAAGCTGCCGCCGAACGGCAGGAAGCCGCCATGCAGCGCGATCCCGTTCAGCCCGGCGCCCATGGCGTGCTCGCGGACGCCGAAATGGACGTAGCGGCCGGCGTAGTTGCCGGGCGAGACGGAGGCCAGACCCGGCGGCTGCGTGCGGGTCGAGCGGCCGCAATCGGCCGAGCCGCCGGCCAGCTCCGGGATCGCGCCGGCCAGGGCGGCCAGGGCGCGCTGGCCGGCGTCGCGGCCCGAAAGCGTGGGGCGGGTTTCGGCGAACTCGGCGCGCAGGGCGGCCAATCCCTCGTGCCAGGATTCCGGCATGCGGCCGGCGATGACGCGTTCGAACTCGGCGCGCATCGGGTGCTTGGCCAGGCGCTTGAGCCAGGCGCGACGGGCGGCGGCCCCGCGGGCACCGGCGGCGCGCCAGCGATCGGCGAGGTCGGGCGGCACGGTGAAGCGCGGATGCGGCCAGTCGAGCGCGCGCTTGGCGCCGTCCGCCTCCTCGAGGCCGAGCGGGCCGCCATGGGCGGAAGCGGTGCCGGCCTTGGTCGGCGCGGCGTAACCGATGACGGTGCGGCAGGCGATGAGGGTCGGCTTGCGCGAGCGCACCGCCAGCGACAGGGCGCCGGCGAGGGCGGCCGGGTCGTGGCCATCGACGCGCTTGGTGGCCCAGCCTTGGGCTGCGAAGCGGCGGAGCGGGTCGGCCGAGTGCGAGAGCGCGGTAGCGCCGTCGAGCGAGGTGCCGTTGTCGTCCCAGAGCACGGTGAGTTTCTCGAGGCGGAGATGGCCGGCGAGGTCGGCGGCCTCGTGGCTGACGCCCTCCATCAGATCGCCGTCGGAGACGACGACCCAGGTGCGGTGATCGACGAGGCTGCGGCCGAAGCGGGCGGCGAGCATGCGCTCGGCCAGCGCCATGCCCACGGCGTTGGCCAGGCCCTGGCCGAGCGGCCCGGTGGTCGCCTCGATCGCGGGATGGGTGCCGAACTCGGGGTTTCCGGCGGCCGGGCTGTCGAGGCGGCGATGGCGGGCGAGGTCGGCCGGGCTCATGCCGGCGTGGCCGGTCAGGTGCAACAGGGCATAGAGCAGCATCGACCCGTGGCCGGCGGAGAGGACGAAGCGGTCGCGGTCGGGCCAGCGCGGGTCGCCCGCGTCGTAGCGGATGACGCGCGACCACAGCGCGGTGGCGGCGTCGGCCATGCCGAGCGGCATGCCGGGATGGCCGGAGCCGGCGGCCTCGATCGCGTCGATGACGAGGGCACGCACCGCGTTGGCCATCTCGCGATCGGGCGTGGTGGGGTGGCTGCCCCGGCCCGGCTCCGGGAGCGGGGTGTGGGCGTGGCGCATCGGTTCGGTGACGCGGTGTGCTGGCATCCATCCTCCCGGGCGGATCGCTATAGGAGGCGAGGGGAGAGGCAGCAAGCCCGCCGGGCGCGCGGCTGCTCAGGCCGGATGAATGCCGCCGAGACTTCCGCGCCGGTCGGAGGGTGGGGCGGGATGATACCGGCGCCAGATCCGCCGCATGTGCCGGGCGGAACCGAAGCCAGCCCGTTCGGCGACCTGCTCCATGTTGATGTCGGTATGGTCGAGCAGCTCCCGGGCCAGCGCGACGCGGGCGCCGTTGACGGCACACTTCACGGTCATTGCCGTATGGGCCCTGAAAAGACGGGACAGGTTGCGCGGGCTGGCGCCGCAAGCACGCCCCAGTTCATCGAGCGACCATCCATGCGCCGGGTCGGCGGCGATGGCGTCCTGCGCCCGGTGGACGGCCGGGTGCAGGTGGTTGCGGCCCTCCAGCCATGGCGAGAGCTGGGGATCCTTCGGGCCGCGCCGCAGATAGACGACCAGCGTGCGGGCGACGGCGACGGCGACAGCCGGGCCACACCAGCGGGCGACGAGATGCAGCATGAGATCGACCCCGGCGGTCACCCCCGCGCTGCTCAGACGGTTCCGGTCTTCGACGAACAGCCGGTCTTCCAGCACCTGCGCCATCGGCGTCACGGCGGCCAGCTTGGCGCAGCTGGCGTGGTGTGTGGTGCACGCGTAGCCGTCGAGCAGGCCGGCACGGGCCGCGAGGATAGCGCCCTCGCACACCGTGATCAGCGTGTGGGTTGGCCGGAATATCTTGCCGAGCCAGGAGACGAGCGCCGTTTCAGCCGCTTCGTCGCCGGCCGCGTCTGGCCAGGGGGCGAGACTGCTCCTGGCCGCGCCGGGAATGAAGATCAGGGTTCCGTCGTCCACCGCGTCCGGCAACGGGCCCGCTCCCACCAGCTCCAGGCCGATAGAGGTCCGCGTGCCCGGCGCCGGGGCTGCGTAGGAGACGTTGAAACAGACTTGGTCCTGGACGCCGTCGGCGACGCGGAGGACTTCGAGCGGGCCGGCAAGGTCGAGGAGCAGGGTGCGCGGCGGTAGCACGACGAGGATGTCGATCCGCCGCCGCTGTCGGGTCATGCGGCAAGGGCCACGGCAGGGCCGGCCAGGGCTTCGTTCACGGTGACGATGCGGGCGAAGCGGCCCGCCAGGACGAGCTCCGTGCGCATCTTGATGTCGGCCGGACTGAAGCGTTGCCCGCCCCCATGCGTCATGGCGAAGGTCAGGGTCGCCTCGGTCACGTAGTCCACCGCCCAGCCGCGGTCGGAGGCATGGCGTGTGGTGGTCTCGCAGCACTGTTCGGTGCGGATGCCGGAGACGATCAGGCGGCGGATGCCGCTCTGCGTCAGCCAGGTGTCGAGCCCGGTGCCGACGAGGGCGCTGTGCTTGCGCTTGTGAAACACTTCGCTGGGTTGGATCGCGATCGGGTCGAGGGTGCGAAGGTGGCCGGACGCGATCGAAAACGGGCCGGCCTCGGCCGTGTGAAACACCTGCAGCACGGGCATGTGCCGTGCCGCCGCCCCGTCGATCAGGGCCTGGAGGCGCTCTACGAAGGGCGCCAGGTCGGCGTTGCTCCAGTAGGGGGCGTGGCGGAAGGATTCCTGGACGTCGATGACGAGGAGGGCGGTGTCGGACATGGCGTGCCTCGAGCGGTTGTTGCTGGCCGAACCATCGATGGTGACCCATTCCGGCGAAAGCAAACGAGTGGCCAACCAGGGGACAGATCGAGCCAATCCGACGCTATGGGAGCGCCCGGTTGGCGCGGGCGAGAATGGCGCCGAGGAGGACTTGGGTGCCGGCTTCGGCTTCGGCGGGCTCGATGCTTTCGAGTTCGTTGTGGCTCAGGCCGTCCTTGCAGGGGGTGAAGATCATCGCTGACGGGACGTGCTGGGCGACGTAGATCGCGTCGTGGCCGGCGCCGGAGACGATGTCGCGGGTCGTGTAGCCCTGGGCGGCGGCGGCCTGGCGGACGAGGTCGATGCAGGACGGGTCGAACGGCTGGGCGCCGATGCGGAACAATTCGGTGAGCGTGAGCTCGGTCGCGGCGTCGCGGGCGATGGCGCCGGCTTCGTGCGGGAACTGAGTGGCGAGGCGCTCGATTTCGGCGGGATCGGGGTGGCGGAACTCGACGCTGAAGCGGACCTCGCCGGGGATCACGTTGCGGCTGTTCGGCAGCACGACGAGCTGGCCGACGGTGCCGCGGCCGTCCTCGCCGCGGGCGCGCATCATGCGGTCGACGAGGTCGATGATGCGGGCGGCGCAGACTAGGGCATCGCGGCGAGCGGAGGGCGGCGTGGTGCCGGCGTGGCTGTCGCAGCCGATGACGACGGCGTCGAACCAGACCTGGGCCTGGCCGCCGGTAACGATGCCGATCTGCTTGGATTCGCGCTCGAGGATCGGGCCCTGCTCGATGTGCAGCTCGAAATAGGCGTCGGCGGGAAAGGCGCGGGCGGGCTCGGGGCCGCGGTAGCCGATGGCGTCGAGGGCGGCGCCCACGGTGGTGCCGTCGAGGTCGGCGAGGGCTTCGGTGGCTTGTTGGTCGTAGCTGCCGGACCAGACGCCGGAGCCCATGAGGCTCTTGCCGAAGCGGCTGCCTTCCTCGTCGGTCCAGTTGACGAGTTCGAGCGGGGCCTCGGTGGTGATGTCGAGGTCGTGCAGGGTGCGCATGATCTCGAGGCCGGCGATGACGCCGAGGGCGCCGTCGAACTTGCCGCCGGAGGGCTGGCTGTCGAGGTGGCTGCCGAAGAGGACGGGGAGGCGGGCGGGGTCGCGGCCGGGTCGGCGGGCGAACATGTTGCCCATGGTGTCGATGCGGATGGTGAGGCCGGCTTGCTCGCAGAGGGTGCGGAAATGGTCGCGGCCTTGGCGGTCGACGTCGCTGAGGGCGAGACGGCGGACGCCGCCTTTGGGCGTGGCGCCGAATTGCGCCATCTGCATCAAGCTGTCCCACAAACGCTTGCCGTCGATGCGCTGGTTACGACGCGGGGCGTCGATCCGTCGATTACTGGTCATTGTCGCTCCGATCGATCGGGAGATAGATAAGGCGAATCAGCCGAGGTTGCCCATGGCCCACGCGTTTTCACCAACTGCCGCCTCGGCCGTCGCCGCGCCCGCCGTGTTGCGCCATGGCGTGCTGGACGATCAGGCGGTCTGGCAGGCGAAGGTGGATCTGGCGGCATGTTTTCGCGCCGCTGCCCGGCTCGGGCTGCAGGAGGGTATCTGCAACCATCTGTCGGCGATGGTGCCGGGGTCGGACGCGCTGTTCCTGGTCAATCCGTATGGCTGGGCGTTCGAGGAGATCACCGCGTCGCGGCTGCTGGTGTGCGATTTCGAGGGGCGGGTGATCCAGGGGTCGGGCGAGCCGGAGGCGACGGCGTTCTATATCCATGCCCGGCTGCACATGCGGCTTCCCCGCGCGCGGGCGGCGTTTCACACGCACATGCCGAACGCAACGGCGATGACGATGCTGGAGGGGCCGCCGCTGCTCTGGGCGGGGCAGACGGCGCTGAAGTTCTACGGGCGGACGGTGGTGGACGAGGACTACAACGGGCTGGCGCTCGATGCGGCCGAGGGCGACCGGATCGCCGCCAGCATGGGCGAGGCGGATATCGCGTTCATGCGCAACCACGGCGTGATGATTGTCGGGCCCAGCATCGCCGAGGCGTGGGACGATTTGTATTACTTGGAGCGAGCGTGCGAGGTGCAGCGGTTGGCGCTCTCGACCGGACGGCCGGTTAAGCCGGTGCCGGAGTCGGTGGCCGAGGCGACGGCGCGGCAGATGCGCGAGGGCGATCGCGAGAGCGCGCGGCTGCATCTGGAAAGCATCAAGCGGATGCTCGACCGCGAGGCGCCGGAATACCGGAATTGAGCGGTCCGGTGCGGGCGATCGCGCTGCTGGCGCTAGCCGGGTTGGCCGGCTGTGCGCTGATCGACCAGCGCAGCTTCAATTCGCAGGCCGGCGTGCGGCCGAGCTTCCCGGCCCCGCCCGTGCCGGCGGTGGCGGCCGTCGAGCCGGGGCCGAAACCGCTGCTGACCGTGCGCCCGCCGGTCGACCCGGCTGCGCTTCGCGGCGACGTCGGCAAGGCCGTCGCGGCAGCCCGGCGGCTCAAGCCCGGTGTCGTATTCGAGGTGGTCGCGATCGGTGCGGACGGGCCGGATCCGGGGGCGCAGGCCGCCTCGGGCGCGCAAGCCAACGTCGCCCAAGCCATCGTCGCCCAGGGTGTGCCGCCGGGCCGCGTCCATCTCGCCGCCCGGCCAGCGTCGGCCGGGGCGGAGGTGCGGGTCTACGTCCGGTAACGCCGGCGCGGATTCAGTGCAGACGGCGAGATGGGCGAGGGCGGAGCGGCCAGCGGTCGATCGTGTGGGTGGCGGCGGCGGCGATGCCGGTGCCGTGGGCGGCTTCGTTGTCGAGGAGCAGGATGGGCAGCGATGGATCGACCGAGCGGGCCAGTTGGGGCAAGCCGAACTGCGCCATCTCGCCAAGCGACTGCGCGGTGACGAGCAGGTCGAAGGTGTGGGCCGGGTCGCACAACTGGTCCACCATGGCGAGCGACGGCACCGCGGTGACGCGGAACGCGGCCTGTTCCAGGTGGCGGACGACGGTTTGGCGGGTTCGGGCGTCGACGATGACCACCATGACGTGGTCGATCTGGTCGCCGGGATGATGGGCGGGCGAGACGTAAGCGCCTTGAGACTGAGACATCCCGTCGTCCTCCATTCGATGCGTTCCTCATAGGCGCGCTGTGGACGGCAAGGATGTGACATAGATCACATCAGATTATTTTTCGCGGCGAGATTATCTTTCGCGGCGCGCCTGCGCGATGGCTTGCCTGAGATCGGCGATGTCGGCCGCGCCGGCGATGAACTGGCGGCCGACGACCATCGCAGGCGTCCCCTGGATGCCGATCTGCTGAGCAAGCGCGACGTTGGCGGCCAGCCGGGTCTTGACCGCCGGGTCGTCCATGTCCTGCAGCAGGCGGTTGCCGTCGAGGCCGAGGCGGGTGGCGGCGTCGCGGATCGACTCCGGGGTGGATGGGGCGGCGTTGGTCATCAGCGCGTCGCGGAGGCGGAAATAGCCGCCTTGGCGCTGGGCGGCGAGCAGGGCGCGGCTCTCGAGCTGGCTGTTCGGGCCGAGGATCGGGAGGTCCTTCATGACCAGCTTGAGGCCGGGCTCCTGCTTGAGCAGCTGCGCCATGGTGGGCAGCATGCGGCGGCAGAACGGGCATCGCGTGTCGTAGAACTCGACCATGGTGACGTCGCCGTTCGGATTGCCCTCGACGGCGTCGGCCGGGTCGATAATGCGGGCGCCGAGGCGGGCGATGGCGTCGCCGGTGGCGCGCTCGGTGCGGTTCTCGTCGTCGGCCTGCAGCGCGGTGATGGCGTCGCGCAGGATGCTGGGGTCGCGCTTGAGGGCGTCGCGCAGGACGCTGACGATCTCGTCGCGTTGGGTCGGAGAAAAGCCGTCGGCCGCGGCGCGCCCGGCGATGGCCGCCAGCAGCACCAGGGCGAGGAGAGCGCGCTTGGTCATGGACATCCGAGTTGGTTACCACCTCAGCGGCTGGCGGTCGAAGGATTTGCCGCCACGCGCGGGCGCCGCTATGCCAGGCGCTTCGGCGTTGGGGAGTGGGGATTGGTGCAGACGGAGCGGACCGCGCGGGCGTGGCATGCGGCGTGGCGTGCGGCGGGCCGGGTCGCGGCCTCCGCAGCGGTGCTGGCGGGCACGGGCTGCTCGACCCTGGGTTCGGTCAAGGACACGTTCTTCGGCGGCGGCGGCCCGCCGAAGGTGGCGCCCGCGCTCGAGGGCTTCATCGGCGCGGCCGTGGCCGACGAACCGCGGGCGGCGCTGGCCGGGCGCGAGGTACTGGCCCATGACGGCACCGCGGCGGACGCGGCCGTCGCGATGGGCTTCATGCTGGCCGTCACGCTGCCGTCGCGCGCCGGGCTGGGCAGCGGCGGGGCGTGCTTGGCCTATGACCCGGACCGCAACGGGCCCGGCGCCGGCAATGCCGAGGCGATCTTGTTCACCCCGGTCGGCATCGCCACCGCCATCCCCGAGACCGATCGGCCGGCCGCCGTGCCGATGCTGCCGCGCGGAATGTATGCGCTGCACATCCGCTACGGGCAGTTGCCGTTCGAGTCGCTGATCATTCCGGCCGAGCAGGCGGCGCGATTCGGCGTGCCGACGCCGCGAGCCCTGCTGCAGGATCTCGCGGTCGTGGCCGGACCGCTGGCGCAGGACCCGAACGCGCGCACCATCTTCGCGCCCGGCGGCCGGCCCCTGGCCGAGGGCAGCACGCTGCAGCAGCCGGATTTGGCGGCCACGCTGTCGCAACTGCGCACCGCGGGCGTGGGCGACCTTTACACCGGCGGCCTGGCGCGCCGCTTGGCCGACGCGTCGCGCCTGGCCGGCGGCGGACTCGTCGTCGAGGACATGCGCAACGCATTGCCGCGGACCGCCACGCCGATCGTGCTGACCGAGGGGCGCGACCGGGTCGCGTTCCTGCCGCCGCCGGCCGATGGCGGGCTCGGGGCCGCGGGCGCGTTCCAAGTGCTGCAGTCGGGCGGCGGCGTCGGCGCGGCAGGGGCGCAGGCGCTGGGCGTTGCGGCGTCGTGGCGGGCACGGGGCGGCGACCCGATGGCCGCCCTCGCCCGGCCCGGCGGCGGATCGCTGCCGAACCTGCCCGCCTCCACCGGATGGCTCACGCTGGACCGCACCGGCCGCAGCGTCGCCTGCGTCGCCACGATGGATAATCTGTTCGGTACCGGACGGATCGCGCCCGGCACCGGCATGCTGCTCGCCTCGGCGCCCCGGCCGCTGCCGCTGCTGGCGGCCGCGCTGGCATGGAACCCGAATCTACGCGGCTTCCGAGCGGCGGTGACCGGGACCGGCCAGGAGGCTGCGGCGCTCGCGGCGGGGTTTGCGATGAACAACGCGCTGCGTTCGGCGACCGCGCTGCCCGCCCCCGCGCCGGAGCCTGGCCGCGCCAACGCCATCGCCTGCGCCCGCTACCTGCCCGACACGCCGGGCGCCTGCCGCTGGGCCGCCGATCCGCGCTCTGCGGGCCTGGCGGCCGGCGGGAACTGATGCTGAAGAGCGGCTGATGCTCAAGATTGGGCGCGGGGCGCACGCGCCGCCGTTCATGGTGATGGACGTGATCGCGGCCGCCAATGCGCGGCAGGCCGCGTTGCCGCCGGGCTCGCCGCACGTGATCCGGATGGAGGTCGGCCAGCCTGGAACCGGGGCGCCCCAGGGTGCGGCGGCGGCGGCGGCGCTGGCGCTGCGCGGGACCGATCCGCTCGGCTACACCGAAGCCTTCGGCCGGCCGTCGCTGCGGGCGCGGTTGGTGCAGCATTATCGCGACTGGTATGGGCTCGACGTCCCGGCGGCGCGGATCGCGGTGACGATGGGCGCGAGTGCGGCGTTCCCGCTGGCGTTCCTGGCCGCGTTCGACCGCGGCGACCGGGTCGCGCTGGCGGCACCGTTCTATCCGCCTTACGTCAACATCCTGGTGGCACTTGGGCTCGAGCCGGTCGTGATCGAGGCCGGGCCGCAGAGCCGCTACCAGCCGACGATCGCCGATCTGGAACGGCTCGACCCGCGCCCGGACGGCCTCATCATCGCCAGCCCCTGCAACCCGGCCGGCACCATGTTGACGCCCGACGAACTGGCCGCGATTGCCGTCTGGTGTCACGCGAACGGCGTGCGTCTCGTGTCCGACGAGATCTACCACGGGCTGCATTACGCGCGCGATATCGCGACGGCCGCCGCGTTCAGCGAGAGCGCGATCGTCATCAACAGCTTTTCCAAATATTTCAGCATGACGGGATGGCGGATCGGCTGGATGCTGCTGCCCGACGACCTGCGCCGGCCGGTCGAATGTTTGGCGCAGAACCTCTTCATTAGTGCGCCGCACGTCTCCCAAGTCGCCGCCGAGGCCGCGTTCGCATGCGGCGAGGAGCTGGAGGCCAACGTCGCGCGGTATCGCCGCTCCCGCGATTACCTGCTGGCGGCGCTACCGGCCGCCGGGTTCCCCGATATCGCGGCGGCCGACGGGGCCTTCTATCTCTATGCCGACGTCGGCGGCCGCACCAACGACAGCGAGGCGTTCTGCGCCCGCATGCTCGCCGAGGCGGGTGTGGCGGCGAGCCCCGGCCTCGACTTCGACCGCGGCCGCGGCAGCCGGACGGTTCGGTTCAGCTACTGCGGGCCGGAAGCGGACATGCGCGAAGCGGCGGCGCGGCTGGAGGCCTGGCAGCCATAACGGCCTGTGACGGGGCGCACAGCCCGGCGGTCATTCCGAGGTCGATATGCACGTGTCTTGTTCCCCGACACGGAGCCGTCTCATGTTCCACCACGACGACTACTCCTCCGACGCATTGCGACCGACCGAGCTGCACGATTTCAGCGACGTTCCGTTCGATCGCCCCTCGCTCGGGCGGGCGGCGCCGGTGGTGATCGCGATCGTGGCGATGTTCGGGACGGTGCACCAGATCGCCGGCGTCAAAGCGGGTCCGAACGCGCTGCTAGTCACGGAGCAGGCTCACGTTCAAGACGCCGCTCCGAACGGAAGCCATATCCGGCTGGATTAAAGCGGCAGCGCGGCCTGCCCGGCGTTGCTGTCCGATCGATCGCGGCGCGCATGTCGGCGTGCGGCCGCGGTCCCGGGCTACGTCCGGAATTGGCCGGCTATGTCCTGACCTTGCTGTGCCGTCTCGATGATCACCGAATCGACCGACGCCACCGCTCCCGCAACCGCGAATAGCCTCACCTCGACCTCGTCGGCGCCCGCCTCCAGCGCGAAATCCACGCTCGCAAACCCTGCCGTTCTGGCCTCGTCAGTGTCGACCGGGCTTGCCGCCACGATCCGCACTCCCCGCTCGCAGCACACGTCCAGCGTCAACGCCCCGGCCAGCGGCGCGCCCGCCGTGAACCGCATCACCCCCCGGTATGACCCGGCCGGCAACGGCACGTGTGGGCCGAACACCCCGTACCCGTCCGTTTCCGCCTCGATCTCGATCCGGCCGGCTGTTCTCGACCCTGTCTTGCGCCCGGTCATCGTGCCCAACCGCGCGTCCAAAGCCGTGACGACGATCGGCGCTCCGGAATGTCGGCTCGCCTCCCAAACGCTGATCCAGGGCAAGTCGACCGATCGGCTCGGCCGCCCGATCCACCCGGTCCGCGCCAGCGCCGTGCGAAAATAGCTCTCCCGAAACCCCAATTCGAGCCAGCCATGGGTCCCGATCGCCCACAATGCCTCGCCGTCCATCCGCAATCCCCACGGCACAGGGTAATCAGCAAGGATCGGCTCCGCTCCGAAATAAACTCGCCCGTCATCGGCCACGATCCGGTGCAACGCCTGCAGCAGCCGCAGATGATCCTCGCAGTGGTGGAAGCATTCGAAGAATACGACCGCGTCGAATCTGTCGCTGCATTGCTCAGCCCAAAAGAAATCGCTTTCGATCACGTCTATCTCGACGCCGCTCAGTTGGGCCCGGCGCCGCAGCAATTCGCAGAACCGTGGGTCGACGTCGACTGCGGTCACTCGGAAACCGAGCTGCGCCAGCGGGATCGTCGTATTGCCCCATCCCGCCCCAAACTCGAGCACGCTCGCCCCTGGCTGCAACCGTAGGCATCGCAGCAGGTAGGCGACTGCCCCAAGGTGCTGCCCTGCCGTGATCGCGCTGCCGGTCGCATATGGGAACGGCCGCGTGACATTGGCATCCACGTCGAACAGGGTCGCCTCGTTCGCCGTCGTGTAGACCCGCCGCGCGAACCGCTCGTACAGCCTCATCTGGAAGCGCCGGTATTCCCCGCTGAACGGGTCCACCGGGTGGTCCAGCACGAATCGCCCGGTGAAACCCGCAAACACGGCGCGCAGCGCGTCATCCGACACCGCCCGGGCGAGCCGGCACTCATCGAGCTTGGCGTCCAACTCCGCAAGTGTGCTCAGTACGCGCATAGGCGCCTCACCCGACCTTGTCCCCATCGTCTCGACCGCGTAGCACGCCCTCTCGATAGAGAGGAGAAGCGGCTCGATGCAGGTGATCCGGACCATGGCCGAGCTCACGGCCAAGATCGCTGAATGTAACGATGCGCTGACCCATAAATCTGACAGCGCAATGCGGGCGTTGTTCGACACGTTCGTCTTCGACTTCTCCTCCCAGGCGCCCGCCGACCCGTTCAGTCCCGAATACGCCCGCTTCCAAATGTCGCTTCACGCCGCCATTACCGGGCGCGATTACACGGTCCAGAGCGAACGAACCCTGTTCCTCGTCGACAACTACGAACACCGGCCGTTTCCCTACTATCTGCAGAGCCCGATCACAGCCGGCTATCATTACGGCGCCATTAGCCTCCTGCTTCGCAGCATGAATTTGCGGCCTGGGGCGCGCGTGCTTGAATTCGGGCCCGGCTGGGGCAATACCACGCTGGCGCTGGCGATGCTCGGCATGTGCGTGACCGCCGTCGATGTCGAGCCGAACTATTGCGAAATCATCCGCCGCCGGGCTGCGGCGGCCAAGGTCGAGATCGATGTGGTGCAAGCCGACTTCTTCTGGGTCGAAAAGGTGGACGAGCCTTTCGACGCAGTTGTTTTCTTCGAATGCTTTCACCACTGCGCCGATCACATGCGCCTGCTTCATGGGCTCTGCCGTGCCGTCAAGCCCGAGGGCCGGGTCTACTTCGCTTCCGAACCGATACTGCCCGGCTACCCTATCCCTTGGGGAATCCGTACGGATGGCGAGGCGCTCTGGGCGATGAGGAATTTCGGCTGGCTCGAACTCGGTTTTCGAGAGTCGTATTTCAACGCAGCCCTGGCCCGAACCGGCTGGCGCGCGGAAGCGCTCAAGAGCAACGATCTCTATTGGGCCAACGTCCATGTCGCGCACCGGGCTCCGGCCGACCCGGCCGCGGTCGAGCAGATGGACGCCGTCCCGCCGCCCCCGCCGCCGATCCCCTATCCATCCGTGCCGCCACCTGATTTTGTCCGGCAGCGCCTGGCCGACGAGCTCGAGGCGGTCTACCGCTCCACCTCTTGGCGCCTGACCGCCCCGATCCGCGCGCTGCGTCGCAGGTTCCGTTAGCTCAGAACGGGAGTGCAGCCTGCGCCGGCATGGTTTTGCCGTCGGCGGTCGCGCCCACCGTTCCGTCCGCGAACCGGATCTGCAGCCGCGCCCCCGGCCGCATGGCCGATGCCCGCGTCAACGCATGGCCGTTGTCGTCCGAAACCAACGCGAAACCCCGCTCCAACACTTTCTCGTAAGAGACCGATTCGAGGCGCGCAACGGCCGAGAGAAGCCGCGTCCGCGCTTCGCGCAGCCCCGACGCCAACATCGAGGGCGAAAGCCGCGCCATGCTCGACCCCGCCTGCCGACGATGACCCGCCACCGCATGCCGCAGCGCGGCGCCCAGATGCACCATCTGCAGCCCGTGCTCGTGCGCTTGCAACAGGCCCGGCAGCGCCATCCGCAAGCGCGCCGCCAGCTCTGCCAGCGACTGCCGGGCCGCGCGCAGCAGGCCGGGGGCGTCGGGGATGGCGCGCTCGGCGCGGTGCAGCGCGTTGCGGCGGGCGGCGAGGAGGTTTGGCAACGCGAGGAGCAGGCGTTCGTGGCGGTCGTCGAGGCGCTGGCGGGCGCCGCCGACGAGGGCGGGGAGGTCGGGCAGGCCGCGTTCGGCCTGGCCGAGGCGAAGGCGGCACTCGCCGAGGATGCGCAGCAGGCCGCCGGCCAGGCGCGCGCCGTCGCGCATCAGGACGGAAGCGAGTTCGACGCGCGAGGGGACCGCCATTTCGGCGGCGGCGGTCGGCGTGGGCGCGCGGCGGTCGGAGACGAGGTCGATCAGCGTGTGGTCGGTCTCGTGGCCGACGGCCGAGATCAGCGGGATACTGCAGGCGGCGGCGGCGCGGATGACGGCTTCGTCGTTGAACGCCATCAGGTCCTCGAGGCTGCCGCCGCCGCGGGCGACGATCAGGACGTCAGGGCGGCGGAACGGGCCCGATGCGGGCAGGCGGTCGAAGCCGGCGATGGCGGCGGCGATGCGCGCGGCGGCGCCGTCGCCCTGCACCGGCACCGGCCAGAGCAGCACCGGGCGCGGGAAGCGCCGCGCGATCGTGGTCTTGATGTCGTGCAGCACGGCGCCGGCGGGCGAGGTGACGACGCCGACGACCTCCGGCAGCAAGGGCAGCTTGCGCTTGTGCGCCTCGGCGAACAGGCCCTCCTCGGTCAGCCGCTTGCGCAGCATCTCGATCCGGGCGAGCAGCGCGCCGGCGCCGGCGTATTCCATCCGCTCGACGATGAGTTGGTAGGAGCTGCGCTCGCCGTAGGTGGTGATCCGGCCGGTGGCGATCACCTCGACGCCGTTCTCCGGCACCAGGCCGAGGCGCGAGACGCTGCTTTTCCAGACAATGCCGCTGATCTTGGCGTTCTCGTCCTTGAGCGAGAAATACAGGTGGCCGGAGGGGTAGCGCTTGAACTCGGTGATCTCGCCGCGGACGCGGACGCGGCCGAACGCGCTCTCGAGCGTGCGTTTGACGGCCCCCGAGATCTCGCTGACGCTGTATTCGGGCAGGTTGCTCGCGGCTTCGGACATCGCCGCAGGGTATGCTAGAGCCGGGCCGCACAAAAGCGGGGACGGCATGCGGATCTTGGTGGTGGGCGCTGGCGGGCGCGAGCATGCGCTGACATGGGCGATCGCGGCCTCGCCGCTGACCACCAAGCTGTTCGTGGCACCGGGCAATCCGGGCACCGGGGCGCTGGCCGAGAACGTGGCGATCGCGGTCGACGATCTGGAGGGGCTGGTCGCGTTCGCGCGGGAGCAGGCGATCGACCTCGTGGTGCCGGGGCCGGAGGCGCCGCTGGTGGCCGGGCTTGCGGACATGCTGGCGGCAGCCGGGGTGAAGTGTTGCGGGCCTAGCCGGGCGGCGGCGCAGCTCGAAGGCAGCAAGGCGTTTGCCAAGGAGATTTGCGACGAGGCCGCCATTCCGACCGCGCGGTGGGAGCGGTTCGAGGATGCCGCCGAGGCGCTCGAGTTCGTGGCCCGGCGCGGGGCGCCGATCGTGATCAAGGCGGACGGGCTCGCCTCCGGCAAGGGCGTCGTCGTCGCGATGACCGCGGTCGAGGCCGAGCAGGCGGTGCGCGCCATCATGACCGAGCGCCGCGTGGGCGACGCGGGGGCGGCGGTGGTGATCGAAGAGTATCTGGAGGGCGAGGAGTGCAGCCTGTTCGCGTTGTGCGACGGGACCGACGCGGTGTTCCTCGGCGTGGCGCGCGACCATAAGCGCGCCCATGACGGCGACACCGGGCCCAACACCGGCGGCATGGGGGCGTTCTCGCCGGTCGCGGGCGTCGACCCGGCGCCGTTGATGGACGGCTTCATCCGTCCGGCCCTGGTGGCGATGGCGGCGCGGGGGACGCCGTTTCGCGGCATCCTGTTCGCCGGGCTGATGCTGACGGCGGCCGGGCCGCGGTTGATCGAATACAACGTGCGGTTCGGCGATCCGGAGTGCCAGGCGTTGCTGCCGCGATTGCGGAGCGACCTGTTGCCGGGGCTGCTCGCGGCGTGCGAGGGCGAGCTGAACCGGTTCGACCTGCGCTGGCGCGACGAGGCGTGCGTCGCCGTCGTGATGGTGGCGAGCGGGTATCCGGAGGCGCCGCGGATCGGGACGCCGATCGATGGGCTGGAGGCGGCGGCCGCGGTCGCAGGCGCGATGGTGTTCGAGGCGGCGACGCGGGTCGAGGCTGGCCGGATGGTGGCCGCGGGGGGCCGCGTGCTGACGATTTGCGGGACGGATTCGGACGTGGCCGCGGCGCGGGCGGTGGCGTATGCGGCGGTGGAAAAGGTGATCTGGCCGGATGGATATTGCCGGCGCGACATCGGCGGGGAGTAGGCCCGGTCATGCGTGCTGCCATCTGGGGATGGCGGTTGGGGTAGCGGCCGGGATCGCGGCATGCGCGGCGGTGGGTGGCGATTTCAGCCACGTCGCGCAGAACTAAACGCTGAGAGCGCTAGAGCACTTCCCGAGCTGATTGGCTCGGGAGTAGTGCTCTAGCTCATTGATAAAGGGAGCATTAATTCCGATCAGGTGATTCCACCTGATCGGAAAATGCTCTAGGTCAGCGCCGGCCGGCGAAAAACTCCCGCAGCAGATCGCCGCACTCGCGCTCGCGCACGCCGCCGACGATCTCGGGCCGGTGCAGGCAGCCGGGCTGGTCGAACATCCGTGGACCATGGTCGACGCCGCCGCCCTTGGGGTCGTAGGCGCCGAAGACAAGGCGGGCGATGCGGAAGTGCACCGCGGCGGCGGCGCACATCGGGCAGGGCTCCAGAGTCACCAAGAGAGTACAGAGTGACAATCGCGGCGAGCGCAGGCGGCGGGCCGCCGCGCGCATGGCGAGCAGCTCGGCGTGGGCGGACGCGTCATGGTCGCGCTCGACGCGATTGGAGGCCGTCGCGAGCACCGCGCCGTCCGGCCCCAGCACCACGGCGCCGACCGGCACCTCGCCCGATGCGGCCGCCGCACGCGCCTGCTGCAGGGCCGCTTCCATCGCCCCCGCCATTGCTGGCGCTTGCCCGCCAGTCCCCGGCGGGTCTAGTGACCCCGGCATGACCCCTCGCATCCGACCCGTTATCGGCGTCACCCTCGACGCCGAGCCACCTGGCGGCTACTCCAAATACCCCTGGTATGCGCTGCGGGCCAACTATGCCGACGCGATCGCCACGTTCGGCGGCCTGCCCGTCGCTCTGCCGCACGACCCGGCGCTGGCGGCCGACTATCTCGACACGGTCGACGCGCTGGTCGTCACCGGCGGCGCGTTCGACGTCGATCCGGACCTCTACGGCGCCAAGACGCGGCATGCGAGCATCACCTTAAAGGAGGACCGGACCGCGGCCGAGCTCGCGCTGGTGCGCGGCGCCCTGGCCCGCGACAAGCCCGTGCTCGGCATCTGTGGCGGCGAGCAGCTTCTGGCCGTGGCTCTCGGCGGCACGCTGCTGCAGCACATCCCGGATGCGGTGGCCGACGCGCTCGAGCACGAGCAGAAGACCCCGCGCGACCGGGCCGGCCACGAGATCAGCATCGTGCCCGGGACGCTGCTGGCGCGGATCGCCGAGGCGTCGACGATGCAGGTGAACTCGGCCCACCACCAGGTGGTCGCGCGGCCGGGTAAGTTCGCCGTCGTCAACGCGACCGCGGCCGACGGGGTGATCGAGGGGGTCGAGGACCCGCGTTACGCCTTCTGCCTCGGCGTACAGTGGCATCCCGAGTTCCTGATCGATCCGGCCGATGCACGGATCTTCCAAGCCTTCGTCGCCGCCGCCGGCGGATGAGCGACGCGAGCCCGGATCGCGGCGAGCGGATCGCCAAGTGGCTGGCGCGCGCGGGCGTGGCTAGCCGGCGCGACGCCGAGAAGCTGGTCGAGGAAGGCGTGGTCCGGCTCAACGGCGCCAAGGTCGAGCATCCGGCGACGTTCGTGGCGCCGGACGACATCGTGCAGGTCCGCGGCAAGGTGGTCGACGCGCCGGACCGGACGCGGCTGTGGCGCTATCACAAGCCGGACGGGCTGGTGACGACGCATCGCGACCCGGAGGGGCGGCCGACCGTGTTCGAGAAGCTGCCGACGGTCCTGCCGCGGGTGGTGAGCGTCGGGCGGCTCGACCTGAACAGCGAGGGGCTGCTGCTGCTGACCAATGACGGGGCGCTGGCGCGGCGGCTCGAGCTGCCGAGCAATGGTTGGATCCGGCGCTACCGGGTTCGCGCCTGGGGGGTGGTGGACGACCGCATGCTGGCGGGGCTCGCGCGGGGGCTGACGGTCGAGGGGGTCAAGTATGGGCCGATCGAGGCGGCGGTGGAGTCGCGCAAGGGCGACAACGTCTGGCTGTCGGTGTCGCTAACGGAGGGCCGCAACCGCGAGGTGCGGCGGGTGATGGCCCATCTCGGACTGCAGGTGAACCGGTTGATCCGGGTCTCGTATGGGCCGTTCCAGCTCGGGCACTTGCCGGCGGGGGACGTCGACGAGGTGCCGGGCAAGGTGATCCGCGAGCAGCTCGGCTCAGGCGGCTAGGCCGCGTGGGTGGCGCAGATGGCCGGTCTTGATCCAGAGCCGGCAGCCTTGAGCGCCGGCTTGCGCGTCGAGCGTGGCGCCGGCGGGGAGGCGCAGCCAGGAGAGGTGCCCGAACGTCTCGCCGGCCTCGACCAGGGTGCCGGCCAGGACCAGCAGTTCGAGCCCGTCCGGCACGTTGCGCGAGACGGTGGCCCCGGGCGCCCAGCGTTCGATGTGGACCTGCTCGTCGGCGCGGGCGAACAGGGTGGCGGCCTCGACGCCGGGCTCGCCGGTGGTGCGGGGCGGCAGGTCGGCGATGTCGATGCGGACCGGCTTGCGGTCGGCCGGGTCGAACTGCCGCAGCTTGACGAAGATGGTGCAGCCCGGCGCCGAGCCCGGGGTGTGGCCCGAGCCCGGCGGATTGCGCACGTAGGTGCCGGCCGGATAGTCGCCGTGTTCGTCCTGGAACACGCCCTCGAGCACGAGAAACTCTTCACCCGCGGCATGCCGGTGCGGCGCGAAGGCCGAGCGGGGGGCGTAGCGGACGATGCTGGTGGCACGCGCGATCTCGGCGCCGACGCGGTCGAGCAGGCGGCGCTCGACGCCCGGCATCGGCGACGGCACCCAATCGAGCCCGGCGGCGTGGACGCTGGCGCGGCGGGCGAAGTCGGCGTTGAGATCCATGGGCGCGCTCCAGTGCTGGCATCTACATACAGGGAGGCGGCGTGACGCGCATCATCGGCGGCGTGTGGCGCGGCCGGCGCCTGACCGCGCCTGCGGGCGAGACGACGCGGCCGACGGCGGACCGGGTGCGGCAGACGCTGTTCGACCGGCTACTGCACGCGCCATGGGCGGGACGGTCGGCGATCGAGGGCGCGTCGGTGCTGGACGTGTTTGCCGGCACCGGGGCGTTCGGGCTGGAGGCACTGTCGCGGGGCGCGGCGGAGGCGGTCTTTATCGAGCGCGATCGGGCGGCGCTGGCAGCGCTGCGTGCCAACATCACGGCGTGCGACGCCGAGGCGCGCTGCCGCGTGGTGGCCGGCGACGCGTTGCGGCCGCCGCCGGGGCGGGGGTGTTCGCTGGTGTTCCTCGATCCGCCGTATGGGCAGGGGATGGTCGAGCGCGCGGTCGCCGGGCTGACGGCGGCGGGTTGGATCGCGGCTGACGCGCTGATCGTGGCCGAGATCGGGCGCGAGGAGAAGCTCGCGCGGGACGCCCTGGCGACGTGGGACCAGGGCGCCGCGCGGGTGGTCGCGTGGTCAGCTGGTGGCGGCTGACGCGGTGGGCAGGCCGTCCGTGCTGAGCGAGCCGCCGCCGGCCAGGTAGGCGGGGCCGCCGGTCAGCTGGGCGCGGGGGTCGCGTTCGTCGCGCGTGAGGTCGAGGTGCGGGAACAGCAGTTCGGCCACGCGGTAGCATTCCTCGAGGTGCGGGTAGCCGGAGGCGATGACGGTGTCGATCCCGAGGGCTTGGTATTCGCGGATGCGCTCGGCGACGGTGGCCGGGTCGCCGACGAGGGCGGTGCCGGCGCCGCCGCGGACCAGGCCGACGCCGGCCCAGAGGTTGGAGGAGACCACCAGCCGATCGCGCTTGCCGCCGTGCAGCGCCACCATCCGGCGCTGGCCTTCGCTGTCGCTTTCCTGCTGTAGCTTCTTCTGCGCCTGTTCGATCACGTCGTCAGAGAGATGCTGGATCAGCGCGTTGGCGGCGTCCCAGGCGGCGGCCTCGGTCTCGCGGACGATCACGTGCAGGCGGATGCCAAACCGCACCGTTCGCCCGGCGGCGGCGGCCCGGCGCCTGACGTCGGCGATTTTCTCGGCGACGTTGGCCGGCGGCTCGCCCCAGGTCAGGTAGACGTCGCACTGGGTGGCCGCCAGTTCGTGGCCCGGCGCCGAGGAGCCGCCGATGTAGAGCGGCGGGTACGGGCGCTGCACCGGCGGGAATAGCAGCTTGCCGCCCTTGGCGAAGAGATACTTGCCCTCGAAATCGACGGTTTCGCCGCTCATCAGCCCGCGCCAGATGCGCAGGAACTCCTCGGTCTGGGCGTAGCGTTCGTCATGGGCGAGGCGCAGCCCGTCGCCGGCGAGATCGACCGGGGTGCCGCCGCTCACGACGTTGACGAGCAGGCGGCCGTCGCTCATGCGATCGAAGGTCGCGGCCTGGCGCGCCGCCTCGGCCGGCAGCGTCATGCCTGGGCGTAGCGCGACCAGGAAGCGCAGGCGCTCGGTCACCGGCACCAGCGTCGCGCCGACGGTCCAGGCGTCCTCGCAGCCGCGGCCGGTGGGGATCAGCACGCCGCGGTAGCCGAGCGTGTCGGCGGCCTGGGCGATGGCGCGCAGGTAGCGGTGGTCGATCGTCCGTTGGCCGAGTTTGCTGCCGAGATAGCGGCCGTCGCCGCCGGTCGGCAGGAACCAGAGGAAGTCGAGCGGGCGGTTGGCGGAAGCGATGGAGTTCATCACGCGTCTCCTTGATAGGGCGATTTCAGCGCGCGTCGGTGGCTTGCCACGGGTGCTGCCAGACGGCGGCGCGGACATCGAGGCGGGAAGGGATGATGCGGAGCCGCTGGAACGTGTCGGCGATATCCTGCTGCTGCGCGATGATGCGGTCGTCCATTGGCTGGACGGCGCTCTCATGGGCGACGGCGAGCAGGGTGCCGTCGCGCTCGGCCGCCAGACGGACGCGCTGCATCGTCGCGCTGCGGTTGGTGGTCACCGGGAACACTTGCGGCCGCGACAGGGCGAGCTTGACCGGCCGCCCCAGCAACCTGGAAGCGGCGCCGGCGAGGATCGCGTCCGTCTGCGGCTGCAGCTTGGCCCCGAAGCCGCCGCCGACGAAGCGGCTCACCATCCGGACCTTCTCGGGCGGCAATTGCAGGGTTTCGGCCACCACGGCGGCGCCGCGATTGACGTTCTGGCTGGACGAGAACAGCGTCAGCCGTTCGCCGTCCCACATCGCCAGCGTGGCGTGCGGCTCCATCATCGCGTGCGTTTGCGCGGGCGTGGTGTAGGTGACGTCGAGCTTGACCGGGGCGGATACGAAGGCGGCTTCGACGTCGCCCTTCTGCGTATCGAGCGGGCTGCCGTTGCGGGGCTTCGGCGTAAAGGCGGCAGGCTTGGCGGCGGCGAGATCGTGCGCGCCGGAGCGGGCGTCGTAGCGCGGGCGGACGAGGCGGCTGGCGGCGCGGGCCTGCTCGAAGGTTTCGGCGACGACGAGGGCGATCGGCTGGCGGTGGAAGCGGACGCGGTCGTCGGCCAGTTGTGGGGCGGTGCCGTCGCCGCCGGGCGCTTGCGGCGGCATGGTCTCGTGGGTGAGCACGAGGATCACGCCGGGGGCGTGCTCGGCCGTGCTGACGTCGATGTCGAGGAGGCGGCCGCGACCGATCGTCGCCAGCGCGAGATAGCCGTAGGCGGCGGTCGGGGGGTGGGACTCGGAGGCGTAGGGCGCCTGGCCGGTGACCTTGAGCGGGCCCTCGATGCGGTCGAGCGGCTGGCCGACGCGGCCGCCGGGAGCATCGAGCGGGGTGGCGCCCATCGGCATGTCCATGTTGATGATGGCGGGGTTCCCTAAACGCCGGATGTGCGGGCGAGGACGGCCGCGAGCGTGCGGCGGGCGAGCGGCAGTTTGAAATCGTTGTGGCCGTAGCCGCGGCCGCCGGCCAGGACCAGGTCTGCGGCGCGATCGAACCCGGCGGGCGTCGGCGTGGTATCCTGCAGCGCGTGTTCGGCCGCCTCGACGCGCCAGGGCTGCGGCGCGATCCCGCCAAAGGCGAGCTTGGCGTGGCGGATCTTGCCGCCGACCACCTCGACGATCGCGGCGACCGACACGAGCGCGAAAGCGTACGACGCCCGGTCGCGGACCTTGCGGTAGACCTGTACGCCGGGCGGTGGCGGCGGCAGGAGCACGGCGGTGATCAACTGACCCGGCCGCAGCGCGGCGTCGCTGACCCCGGTCTCTCCTGCGGCGTCGCTGACCGCGGCGACGATGTTCGGGTAGGCCGAGCAGCGGCACAGATTGCCGCTCATGGGCTCGCGGATCTCGGCGCCGTTCAAGGTCGATGACGGCCTGGAGCGGTCTTCGCTGACGTAGCTCGGCCAGCCCGCCTTGTGCTCGTTCAGCATGCCGACCGCGGACATGATCTGGCCGGGGGTGCAGTAGCCGCACTGATAGCCGCCGTGGGCGAGGAACGCGGCCTGCGTCGGATGCAGCGGGGGCAACGAGGCGGAGCCGGGCGAACGTCCAGCGTCATCGCCTAGCGCCGGCCGAACAGCTTCTCGATTTCGGCGCGGCTGAGCGTGAGTACGGTCGGGCGGCCGTGGCTGCAGGTGGCGGCGCGCGGGGTGGCTTCCATCTGGCGCAGCAGCGCGTCCATCTCGGCCGGCTGCAGGCGGCGGCCGGCGCGGATCGAGCCGTGGCAGGCCAAGCGCGCGAGGGCGGCGTCGAGGCGCTGGTCGAGCGCGGTGGCCACGCCCATGTCGTTAGGGCCCATGTCGCCCGGCGTGTCGTCGAGTTCGTCGGCGAGGTCGCGCAGGAGCGGCGCCGGGTCGGGCGCGCCGAGGGCGGCGGGCAGGGCGCGGACCAGGATCGCGCCGATGCCGAAGCCCTCGATGTCGAGGCCGAGCCGGGCCAGCGTCGGCGCCGCCTCGAGCAGCCGGGCGCAGCGCGACGGCGACAGGTCGACCACGGCCGGCAGCAACAGCGGCTGCTGGCGCACGCCGCCGGCTTCGAGCTGGCGCCGCAGCGCCTCGTGAGTAAGGCGCTCATGGGCGGCGTGTTGGTCGACCAGAACCAGGCTGCCGTCGCCGGCCACGGAAAGGATATAGGTGTCGAAGATCTGGCCGAGCGGGGCGCCCAGCGGATGCTCCGGCAGCGGCGCGGGCACGGGCAGGGTGCGCGCGGACGGCGCGCCGAGCAGCGGCAGCGCGGCCTCGGCGAACCCGTCGGACGCGGGGGAGCGGCTCGAGACCAGGCGCAAGGGGGGCCGGGACGAGTGGCGCGACGGGTGGCGTGCCGGGTGGCGCGACAGGTGCGCGAAGGCGGTCACCGGCCGGGCGCCGCCCGCCAGCGCCCGCCGCACCGCGCCGATCAGCAGGCCGCGCACCGCTTCGGGATCGCGAAACCGCAGTTCGGTCTTGGCGGGGTGCACGTTGACGTCGACCTGGTCGGGCGGGAGCTCCAGATACAGCGCGGCGACGGGATGGCGGCCGGGCACGATGACGTCGCGATAGGCGACGCGCAACGCCGTGGTCAGCACCTTGTCGGTCACCGGGCGGCCGTTGACGACGACGCTCTGCCCGGCGGTCGACGCCCGCGTCGCCGTGGGCGCGCCGGCGAACCCGGCCAGGCGCAGGTCGAACCGCGCCTCCTCGACCGGCAGCAGCATGGCAGGCTCGGCGTCCAGGAGGGCTGCGACCCGGCTGAAGCGATCCTGCGCCGGCAGGTCGAACGCCACCCGGCCGTCGGCGGCGAAGCGGAACGCGACCGCGGGCGCGGCCAGCGCCAGGCGGCGGACGGCCGCCTCGGCGTGGTCGGCCTCGGTGCGCGGCTGTTTGAGGAATTTGCGCCGCGCCGGGGTGGCGTAGAACAGGTCGGTGACGGTGGCGGTGGTGCCGGGGGCGCCGGCTTGCGGCGCGACCGGGGAGACCAGGCCGCCCTCGACCCGGATGGCGTGGGCGTGCGGCGCGTCGTGCGGGCGGGACAGCAGGTGCAGCCGGGCCGCCGCGCCGATGCTGGGCAGCGCCTCGCCGCGGAAGCCGAGCGTGGTGATGCGGACCAGCGCCTCGTCGGCGAGCTTGGAGGTGCAGTGGCGGCGGACCGCGAGCGCGAGATCGTCGGGCCCCATGCCGGCGCCGTCGTCGCTGACCTCGATGCGGCCGATGCCGCCGCCCTCGAGTGCCACCGCGATCCGGGTGGCGCCGGCGTCGAGCGCGTTCTCGACCAGCTCCTTGACCGCCGCAGCCGGCCGCTCGACCACCTCGCCGGCGGCGATGCGGTTCACCAGACCCTCGGGCAGGAGTCGGATCAGGGGCATGGGGCAGTGTACAGAGGTCAGAGGTCGGGGGCCAGGCGTCAGGAAGCGGGGGCCAGGTGTCAGGAAGCGGGGGCCAGGAGTCAGGAAGAGGGGGCCAGGAGGCTGGTGGGGGCGGGCGGGTGATTGTAGGCTGGAGCGTATGGATGCTGGTGTGATCGATTCGGGGCTGGAGCGAGCGATCTTGGCGGCGGCCGATGAGCTGCAAGGGGCGACCG
>JAABUX010000880.1_pt1 | contig 48044 bp, 40 predicted proteins | sample 5561851 | NCBI WGS metagenome assembly JAABUX01 (sample SAMN10711883, study PRJNA513361) | rock metagenome | isolation source: Antarctica rocks | place: Antarctica: Victoria Land, Richard Nunatak red sandstone | collected 2016-01-03 | reverse complement strand
ACCGGATCATCCAGTTCGGGCTTGCCGGCGCCGGGCAGTCGATCCCGGTCCCGGGCGATTACGACGGCGACGGCAAGACCGACCTCGCCGTGTACCTCCCCTCGATCGGGGCGTTCGCCTATCGCCCCTCGTCGGGCGGACCCGACCGGATCATCCAGTTCGGGCTTGCCGGCGCCGGGCAGTCGATCCCGGTGCCGGGCGACTACGACGGCGACGGCAAGACCGACCTCGCCGTGTACCTGCCCAAGTTCGGCCTGTTCGCCGTCCGCCCTTCTTCGGGAGGCGCCGATCACCTGGAAACGTTCGGGGCGGCCGGGGCCGGGCAAACCCTCCCGGCCCCCGGCGACTACAACGGCGACGGGATCACCGACGTCGCCGCGTCCTTGCCCGCTTTTGGACTGTTCGCCGTCCGGCCCTCCTCGGGCGGGGGCGATCGGGTCGGGGCGTTCGGGCCGATCGGCCTGGGCCAGTCGGTCCCGGTGTCGGGCCTGGCCGGCCTGACGGTGCCGGGTTCGGGCGTGTCGAGCCTCTCGGTCCCGGCGGCCTCGAAGGCCACGAGCCGGGCGGCATCGCATGGTGTGGTGATTCCGGGGGGGCCGACCCGCAAGGCGGCGGTCGTCGCTCAAGGCAGCCATCGGCAACACCGGCACTCGGGGACCGGGCTAATTTGATCGGATCGAAGCTTACTTTCTTGATGGACGAGTTGGGCGTGGCGAAAGGGGAGGTTCATTGAACCTTCCCTCCGCTTCCCGTGTCGTCGTTTGCTCGAAGCGAGGGAAATGCGGTACGATCGCCGACCCGAAGGGATCTCTGGTGGGGTCGCGGCGGTCCCGCCGGGTTCGATTCGGATGGAATGACCTCGATCGCGGTTGGGCGGGACATGGACGCGAGGATAGATCGGCGAGGGGAGCCGAACGGATCGCCGGCCGCCCGGATCAGGGGCGAGCTTGGGCCGATGCTGGCCCTGGCGGTCCCGGTGGTCGGGGCCGAACTCGGCTGGATGGCGATGGGGATCGTCGACACGATCATGGTCGGCCCGCTCGGCGCCGAGGCCACCGGGGCGGTGGGCCTGGGGAGCAACCTGTTCATCGCCGTGGCGATCTTCGGGATCGGCGTCCTGCTCGGCCTCGACACGATGGTTTCCCAGGAACATGGGGCCGGTCGCGACGACGAGGCCCGGCGGAGCCTGGCGCAAGGCGTGTACCTCGCCCTGGCGTGTTCTCCGGTCTTGATGGGTTTGATCCGCATCCTGATCCCGTTCTTGCCGGGCTGGGGGCTTTTGGAAGCGGTCTTGGTCCGGACGATCCCCTACCTCGAAGCCTTGACCTGGAGCACGGCGCCTTTGCTGGTGTTCGCCGCGTTTCGCCGCTACTTGCAGGCGATCGACGTGGTCAAGCCGATCACCTTCGCGCTGGTGACGGCGAACCTGATCAACGGGTTCGCCTGCTGGGCCTTGGTCTACGGCCGGTTCGGGCTCCCCGAGCTTGGGGTCGAAGGCTCGGGGTGGGCGACTTGCCTGGCCCGGGTCTACATGATGGCGGCGGCCCTGGTCAGCTTCGCGATCTGGGGGCGAGGCTCGCGGCCGTTTCAGGACTGGCCGGGGATCGAGCCGGGTCGGCTCTGGCGGTTGATCCGGCTTGGCTGGCCCGCCGCGCTCCAGTTGGGCCTGGAGGTGGGGGTCTTCGCCACCGCGACGGCGCTGGCCGGTCGGCTGGATGCCGTCAGCCTGGCGGCGCACCAGATCGTCCTCAACGTGTCGAGCCTGACCTTCATGGTCCCGCTCGGGATCGCCTCGGCGGGCGCCGTCCGGGTCGGCCAGGCGTTGGGCCGGGGGGACGCCCGGGCCGCGTCGACCTCGGGGTGGGCGGCGCTCGTCATCGGGGCCGGCTTCATGACGGTTTCCGGGCTGTCGCTCCTGGTATTCTCTCGGCCGATCGTCGCCCTCTTCACCGAAGATCCGCAAGTCGTCGCCACCTCGATCCAACTCTTCCTGCTCGCGGCGGCGTTCCAACTCTTCGACGGAATCCAGGTCGTCGCCACCGGAATCCTCCGAGGCGCGGGGGACACCCGGAGTTCGATGATCTGCAACCTCGTCGCCCACTGGGGGATCGGCCTCCCGATCGGCTGGATCTTGGCCTTCGGGATGGGCCGGGGGATCACCGGCCTCTGGGTCGGCCTGTCGATCGGCCTGACCCTGGCGGGCTTCGCCAACCTCGCCACCTGGGCCTGGCGGGCCCGCCACCTCGACCGCGTTGCCTCCCCCAACAATGACGCAACCCTAACCCCCGAGCCGGTTGCCCTTGGACCGCCGGGCGTTTCGTGATAAGTCATCCCGATCCAAGGAAGTGGCGCGGGGCGGACGGTCCGATCGAAAAGGGAGTTTCCATGGTCGACCTCAGCGTCGTCATCCCGGTCCACGACGAGGCGGAGAACCTGGCGCCGCTGCTCCGTCGCCTGGTCGACGCCCTGGAAGGGCTCAATTTGACGTTCGAGGTCGTCTTCGTCGACGACGGGAGCCTCGACGCCTCGCCCCAGATCCTCCGGGCGCTCCAGGACGGCGACCCCCGCGTCGGCGTGATCGCCCTGAGCCGGAACTTCGGCCACCAAGCCGCCGTGACCGCCGGGCTGGACCATGCCCGGGGCCGGGCCGCGGTCGTGATGGACGGCGACTTGCAGGACCCCCCCGAGGTCATCCCCTCGCTGGTCGACCGCTGGCGGCTCGGGTTCGACGTCGCCTACGCCATCCGCCGGAACCGCAAAGAGTCCTGGCCGAAGCGGCTGGGCTACTTCGGCTTTTATCGGCTCCTGGGCGCGATCGCCGAGCTGGACATCCCGCTCGATTCGGGCGACTTCTGCCTGATGGACCGCCGGGTCGTCCTGGCCTTGAACGCCCTCCCCGAGCGGGCCCGGTTCGTCCGGGGGCTTCGGACCTTCGTCGGCTTCCGCCAGGTGGGCGTCCCCTACGACCGAGCCGCCCGCCACTCCGGAAAACCCAAATACACGTTCCGGGCCTTGCTCGGCCTGGCCGTGGACGGGATCGTCAGCTTCAGCGGCTACCCGCTCCGACTCTTGACATACCTCGGGATCGCCACCGCGACCTTGGCGGTCGCCTTGACCGCGTGGGTGTTCTTCGATGCGTTCGTGCATCAAAGCGCCCCCCGAGGCTGGGCCAGCGTGATCGTCGCCGTCCTTTTCATGGGGTCGATGCAGATGGTCGGCCTGGGGATCGTCGGCGAATATGTCCGCCTGATCTTCCTCGAAACCAAGGGGCGGCCCTCCTACATCGTCGCCGAGCACCGCCCGGCGGCATTGGATCAAAGTGGGGTCCGAGACCGGGTTCATGGTCGGCTCCGGGTGGACCGTCCGGCGAACGCCCGATGATCGCCCGATGGTCCCGAGGCGAGGCCGACGCCGACAGCAACATGGCCGAGGCGATCCTGGTCGACCTCGCGGCGACCGTCCGACGCCACCCCTGGTGGCTCGCCCGAAGCCGCCTTACCTTGGAACTCTTGGGGAGACTCGGCGTCCACTCGCCAAGCCGAATCATCGACGTCGGTTGCGGCTGGGGGACGACCCTGGAGGCCCTCGAACTCCGGGGCTACGCCGCCACCGGCGCCGACATCTCCCGGCAAGCCTTGAACCAACTCGACCACCCGGGCCGATCGTTGGTCGAACTCGACCTGACCGCCCCGTGGTCGCCCCTCGACGACTTCCAACCGTTCGACGCCGCGCTCGCCCTCGACGTCATCGAGCACATCGACGACGATGCCGCAGCCGTCGCCCGCTTGGGCCGGCTCGTCCGCCCCGGCGGGTCCGTGATCGTCAGCGTCCCCGCCCTGCCCGACCTGTTCAACGAGTTCGACCAGATCCAAGGCCACCGCCGCCGCTACCTCCCCGAAACCCTCCAAGCCGCCTTCCAAGACTCCGGCCTGATCCTCGACCGATGGTTCTGGTGGGGATCGTGGATGGTCCCCCTCCTCCGCCGGACCCGAGGCCGGACTCGCGCCCTCCCCGGAGACACCCCCGAAGCCACCTACGCCCGATACCTCCAACTCCCCCCCTGGCCCGCCCCCCTGATCTTCCGCGCCGCGTTCGCCCTCGAACAGGATCGAGCCTTGGCCGGGAGCCTCAAGCGGGGGACGTCCTTGTTCGCCGTCGCCCACAAACCTTGACCGATCAACCCTCGATTCCGGTTCGTCGCCAGGAGACCGACCATCTCCCGCCAAAATGGCAGATGGCTTCGTTTTGTCATTTTCGGGGATCGAAGCCAACCGACCCGGATCGATCCGGGCTGGCCCCGTCAAAGAGGCGGCGCAAACCCGGTCGCTTCGGCCCAAAAGTGGCTTCGTTTTGTCAAATCTTCGAATCAATGCCATCCCCAACGCCCCGCAATGGCTTCGTTTTGTCACCGAGGGGGAACGAACCCATTTTTGGTCGAGGCTGATGTTTGGGCAAAGTTTGGCTTCGAAGTCGACAGGTGTCGTCGCGGGGAAAAGCTTCATTGGTTCGACGGATGAAACCTTGAGCGGTCAATCGGTGCTCGCGGAAAGATTACCACTCAAGGAGTATCTGATTTTTCGGGAGGTGTTAAACCAAAATTTCTTCGAGAACAGGGATTTTCTTGAGGTGGCGGGACTCCACGAACCCCGGTCTTCCTCCGAGGCGAGTCGGCCGCATGCCTTGTCTTGTTTGCGATGCTGGGGATCACCGGGGGCCGTAAGCCCTTACCACTCGACGCTCGACGAGATTCCGCGGTTCCTCGATCAAGGAGCGGTTTCCAAATCTCGGAGAGCGGCGGCGATGGCCCGGTTTCGACTTTCGGGTGCCGAGGCTTGCGCTTCTTGGAGCGCGGTGCGCGCCTCATCGGCCTTCGGGGTTCCCGGCGCGATGGCCCCCAAGGCGGTGGCGGCGGCTCGGCCCGGGTCTTCCGGTTCGTCCGCCCCGGCGGGGTCTTTTGCGATCTTGATCAAGGCGGGGACGGCGTCGACCGCGTCGGTGCTCATCTGGCCGAGGGCCGTGATGGCGTAGAAGCGGACCTTCGGGTCGGTCGATCCGATCGACTCCAGGAGGAACGGCATCGACGACTTCAACGGCCTCACCTTTCGGAACAGGCCCGCCATGATCCCGCGAGCCCTCGGGTTCGACGACGGTGCCTCGGCGACCGCCGCCTTCAGGAGCATCGGCAAGGACGGGTCGAGTTGCACGGGAAAATAGCCAAGTGCGTTCGCGGCGGTCGAGCGGACAATTTCTACCGGGTCGGCCAAGGCCGGGAGGATTTTCATCACAACGGAGCCGGGGTTGCCGACCAACGCGAGGTCGTATTCGTTGTTGCTGATATTCGTCGCGGCCAGGGCGAGAACCGGGATCATTGACAAGGCCACCTCACGTACCTTGGATTCTTTGTCCAAGATTGCCGAGGTCAAGGCGTCGCGGGCCTGATCTCGGCTCGGTTGATCGCGGAGTCGGATCGCCTCGGCCCCGAGCGTCCCGAGCGTCCGGGCGGCTTCGGATCGGACCTCGACGTTGGGGTCGCCTTTGAGAGCTTCCGCCAGAGCGGGGACAGCCATCTTGAGGTCGACGACGCTGACATCGCTCAGGTTGTTGGCAGCCTCGCGTCGGGCCGAGTCGTCTCCTTGGCGGAGCGACTGGACGAGACTCCTCGTCGCGTTCGTCTCTCGGACGACGACAGCAGCCACGACGAGCAAGGCGATCGAACCGACCAGGAGCATGATCTGAAACTTCGGCCCGCGTCGTCGTCGCGGCTTGGCTTGGGATTGGTCAGCTTGCGATGCTGGGTTTTCCACGTTCAAATTCCCGGGATGGGCCGAGCATCGACGGGCGGCGAGTCAGACCAACTCGATGCCGGACTCGGCCAGCCGACTTTGACAAAGGCTCGCATGCTCCGCGACCGCCATCTAAACATAAGCTTCCGGCGTTCGACACGAAAGATCGATCAGCCGCTCGATGCGAACTCGCATCGAAGGCTAAACGATCAGGGGGCCAAGCCGCCAGGACCGGTCGATTGAGATAGCTCCTTTTTGCCCTTTTTGGCCGGTTGGGGCAGGGACGAATCGCCTGCGGCGTTGCCCGCGCCGGGCGGGGGCGTGACCGGGGCCGGGGTGGAATCGCAGCCAACCGCGAGGAAGATGATGAGCGGTGAACCGAGCAGCAGATTGCGAATTTTCAAAGCGGGATCTCCCAAGATTGAGGAAGGGCGAGAGACCCGGAGCATGGTCGGGTCTCTCGTCAAGGTCGTTGGTTGAAGCGAGCGTGAGATCGCCCCGACCGGTTCGGGTTTGGGGCTGGAGATCGGGATCAATACTGGTCGGCGCTGACGACCTCGCCACCGGCTCGTGTGCCGATTGCCTGGTAGGTCTGATCGTTGACGGTCTGCTTGATGAACTTGACCGAGCCGTCGGCGAAGGCGAAGTTCACGCCTCCGGGATGGTTGCTCCGGAATGCCCACTGGCCAAGAGTCAAGGCGAGCGGACAATTCGTCAACCAGTCGGTCGGAATACCGTTACCCGACCCGCAGCCGAAGACCGCAGTGATCTGGGTGCCGGTCATGTCGGGAGGCGAGTTGATCCTCGGGTAAGTAAACGCGCCGGTCTGGGGGCGGGTATCGCCAGGCCAAGGCGAAGCATTACCGCCATTAGGGACCGGGTAGGCTGTAAAAGCCGCCGTGAAGTGCCAGAAGTTGAAACTGGTCTGACTTTCTTGGCGGAACCGCGACATTTCACCAAACAACGTCGTGTTGCTGGTCCCGTCGGTCACCCCGGAAACCTTGACGACATCCTCGGCGCCAAACATCCCGTTGCCCAAGGCGGCGTTGCATTTATCAGGATTCTGGGCATTCGGGTCAGGCGTGGGTTTTACGGCCCAGTTGAGGTAGATATTCTCTTGCGTCCCACGGCTCATCGCGTAGGAGGACTGGGAATAGGGGGGATCGATCGGCAAGCCCGGACCTTTCGGGAGGTCCGAGGGGCAAATGAAACTCGAAACCGTGGCAAAGGTGGCGGTCGTGTTCCGGGCCGAATTGGCCACAAGCGAAAAGTTCATCGCATTCGACTGGGCGGTCCCTTCGATGAAGGGCAGCATCAAGGAAAAGGCCGAGTGACCAAACCAACTTTTTGTTCCGTCGCACTTCATGGGAGCGGGATTGGCGTAAGAGTGATCGTCGATAAAGCGATTACCCATCGGGTAGCAGGTGTTGGTGCTTTCGTAATTCATGGCCGCCAAGGCGAGTTGCTTCAGGTTGTTGACGCACTGGGCGCGGCGGGCGGCTTCGCGGGCGGCCTGGACGGCGGGGAGGAGCAAGGCGATGAGGACGGCGATGATGGCGATGACGACCAGGAGTTCGATCAGGGTGAAGGCCCGGCGGGGGCGGAGCTTGGGTGTCGCGGCGATCATTGGCTCTCCGAATTAGTCCAAATCAAAGGGTGTTGGGGACAAGTCAACCACACGAGATCGTTCCCGGGGGGACCGACCGTCGCACTATCGGCTCGTGTGACGGAGTCGATGTTCAGGACGGAATGCGGTCCCGAAGGCCGCGGGGCCTTGAATCCGGCGACGAGTTCCCCGGTGGTTGCGACCCGACCGAAATGAAGGGATTCCGCTGAAGGGCGATGGAGAGTTTCGCCCTTTGGTTGGGAATCATCTTTCGGCGAGCCAAACTTGAGGACCAAAAGTTACCTTCTGGCGAACGAACCACACCAATCTACTATAAAAATTCGCCAACCCGCAACGAAAACCCTCGGAAAATTCAAATTTCGCGGAACATAATCCCCAGCCGTTCGACTCGCGGCCGGCTCGGACCTGCGGCGGCCAAGGGCCCGCGGCGAAATTCGCCGCTTTTTCGAATCGTTCCCGAAAGAAATAAGGAGAAGGTGGCATGACCCCCGAAGAGTTTCGAACCGTCGGCCACCAACTGGTCGACTGGGTGGCCGACTACCGGAGCGGCCTCGAAAAGTTCCCCGTGATGTCGCGGGTCGGCCCCAGCGAGGTCAAAAGCAAGCTCCCGAAGTCGCCGCCGACCCAGCCCGAAGGGTTCGACGCGATCTTCCGGGACCTCGACGAGGTGATCGTCCCCGGCCTGTCGCACTGGCAGCACCCGAGCTTTTTTGGGTACTTCCCGGCCAACTCCTCGCTCAGTAGCGTCCTGGGCGACTACCTCAGCACCGGCCTGGGCGTGCTCGGCCTGTCGTGGCAAGTCGGGCCGGCGATCACCGAGCTGGAGGAGGTCGTCACCGACTGGGTCCGCCAGATGGTCGGCCTGTCCGACCACTGGACCGGCGTGATCCAGGACACCGCGTCGACCGGCTCATTGGTCGCGCTCCTGTGCGCCCGCGAACGGACCACCGACCACGGCCTCGCCCGAGGAGGGTTGCAGGCCGAGCCGGCGCCCCTGGTCGTCTACGTTTCGGACCAGTCGCATAGCTCGGTCGAGAAGGCCGCGCTGTTGGCGGGGTTCGGGCGGCGGAACGTCCGGAGTGTCGCTACTGATCAAACGTATGCGATGGACCGCGACGCCCTGGACGCCGCCATTCGCCTGGACCTGGCCGAGGGGAAGAAGCCCTGCGCCGCGGTCGCCACCACCGGGACGACGGCGAGCACCGCGATGGACCCGATCGCCGCCATCGCCCGGGTTTGCCGCGAGCACGGGTTGTGGCTCCACGTCGACGCCGCGATGGCAGGCTCGGCGATGATCCTGCCCGAGGTCCGGCCGCTCTGGGACGGCGTCGAGGGGGCCGACTCGGTCCTCCTGAACGCCCACAAGTGGCTCGGGGCCGCGTTCGACTGCTCGCTCTATTACCTCCGAGACCCCGAACACCTCGTCCGGGTGATGTCGACCAACCCGAGCTTCCTCCAGTCCGCCCAGGACGGCCGGGTCAAGAACCTCCGAGACTGGGGAATCCCGCTCGGGCGCCGGTTCCGGGCCTTGAAGCTCTGGACCTTGATCCGGACCGAAGGGGTCCTCGCCCTCCAAGCCCGGATTCGCCGCGACCTCGCCCACGCCCGATGGCTCGCCGACCAGGTCCGGGCCGCCCCCGGCTGGGAAGTCGTCGCCCCCGTCGCGCTGCAAACCGTCTGCGTCCGCCACCACCCCCCCGGCCTCGAAGGGGAGGAACTCGACCACCACACCCGAGCCTGGGCCGACCGAGTCAACCGATCGGGCCAGGCATATCTGACCCCCGCCACCCTCGAAGGCCGCTGGATGGTTCGCGTTTCGATCGGCGCCGAAACCACCGAGCGCGAGCACGTCGAAGCCCTCTGGTCCTTGATCCGGCGCGAGGCCGAAACCTCCTGACCGCGTCGTCCCGTTTCGACCCGGATGACCCTTGGTTGGACCTGGTATTCGGGCCAACGGGGATGGCTCGACCGCCTTCTCCGACGAGCCGTGCTTCAGGGTGCGCCAACCCCCCGCCACGAAGGTTTTGATTGAAGTGGGACCGCCCAAGATTGTGATAAACTTGAGGACGCTGAATGAGAATGTTCGATGTTGACGACCCGAGGCGGACATGGCCGGACCCTCCACCGAGTACCTCGCCGAACAACTCGACCGAATCCGCGATGAGGTCCAGGCAACTCGCCGGGAAGGACTTGACGGTTGGAAACAATTGAACGATACCTTCGCGGGCCAGATCCGCGAGGTCCGCGAGAGTCTGGGCGAAGAGATGGTTCAACTCCGCCGCGAGGTCGGGGCCAGCATGGAGGCCATCAAGGTGGACCAGGCGCTCTCTCGGGAGAACATCGCGCGGCTCGAAACGAAATCCGACGCCACCATCGAGCGAATCGACCGGACCCACGAGTTTCTCAAGCAGCTCCTGTTCTGGGGCGTCAGCCTGGTTGCGACGGTTGGTGGCGGGATCTTTTGGAAGGCGTCCCAGGCCGTCAACCGGATCGACGAGCATGGGCGGCGGATCGAGTCGCTGGAGAAGAAGTCCGACGACAACCAGGCCAAACTCCTCGGTTCGCTCGACAAAGCCAACGATAATCAGGCCAAACTCCTCGGTTCGCTCGACAAAGCCAACGACAACCAGGTCAAACTTCGCGAGTCGTTCGATAAAGCCAACGACAATCAGGCCAAACTCCGCGAGTCGTTCGACTTGATGCGCAAGACGCTCGATGAGCGTTTGCCGGTACCCGCTCGGCCTTAGCCCTGATCGAGCCGATCAGCCATTGCCACCGGGCAACATCGATCGGATGGTTTCGAGGCTATCGGCGTCGAGCGGCTTCTTGTCGTCGCGCCGGCGGAGGATTCGGGGGAAGCGGACGGCGATCCCGGACTTGTGGCGGGGGGAGCGCTGAATCCCTTCGAAGGCGAGCTCGAAGACGAGGATCGGCTCGACCGTCCGGACGGGGCCGAACTTCTCGACCATGTGGCGGCGGATGAAGGCATCGACTCGGGAGATCTCCTCGTCGGTCAGGCCCGAATACGCCTTGGCGAACGGGACGAGCTTGCCGGATTCGTCCCAGACGCTGAAGGTGTAGTCGGTGTACATGCTCGCGCGTTTGCCGCTCCCCCGCTGCGCGGCGGTCAGGACGGCGTCGACGGTGAACGGGTTGATCTTCCACTTCCACCAGTCGCCCCGCTTCCGGCCGACGTGGTAGTGCGATTCGAGCCGCTTGAGCATCAGCCCCTCGGCCTGGCGCCCGCGCGACTCTTGCCGGGCTACCGCCAAGTCCGCCCAGCTCGCCGCCGCGACCAGGGGTGATAGGATCAGGCGGTCGGGCTGATTGATCGACTCGACCAGTTTTTCCAACTCGCTCCGACGGAGGTTGAGCGGTTCGGTCCGGAGATCAACGCCCCCAAATTCGACCAGGTCATAGGCGACCAGGACGACGGGGACCTCGGCCAAGATCGTCTTGCCTAATGTCTTCCGGCCAATCCGCCTCTGGAGCTGCGCGAACGGGAGGGGGACCCCTTTGAGGTACGGGAGGATCTCGCCGTCGATCGCGGTCCCTTCGGGGAGGAAGGCCCCCAGGGTGGCAATCTCGGGGTAGCGGTCGGTGACGAGTTCTTCGCCTCGGCTCCAGAGGAAGGTGTCGCCGCCTCGTCGGATCAGTTGCGACCGGATTCCGTCCCACTTCCACTCGGCCTGCCAGAGTTCGACCGGGCCGAGGGCGTCCGGCTCGCCTTCGATCGCATGCGCCAGGCAGAACGGGTAAGGGCAGCTCTGATCGGCGTCGGTGGCGTCGGCGGCGAGGAGGCGCTTGTAGAAGCTCGGGGTCGGCTCCCAGCCGCCCATCAGCCGGTGCGCGACGACGGCGGGGTCGACCCCGCCCGCCTTGCCCAAGGCCCGGGTGACGAGTTGCTGCGAGACCCCGACGCGAAAGCTCCCGCTGATCAGCTTGTTCCAGACGAACCGCTGGGTCCGGTCCATCGACCCCCAGGCGTCGAGCATCGCCGACCGCTGGGCGTCCTCGTCCGAGTCGCGCAAGGTCAGCAACCGCCGGACCCACTCGGCCAAGGGGAGGTCGCTCGACCGCTCGGGCGGCGGGAGGAGGAGCGCCACGGTCTCGGCCACGTCGCCGACGGCGTCATAAGACTCGTTGAACAGCCAGTCGGGGATCTGGGCCTCTTCGGCCGCCCACTCGCGGAGCTTCTTCGACGGGACGGCCTGCTTGGGCTTCCGACCGCTCAGGAAGTAGATCGCCCAGGCGGCGTCGGCTGGCTCGGCGCCGCCGAAGTAGCGAGTCAGGGCGTCGACCTTCTCGTTGGTCTTGGTCGTCTCGTCGAGCGTGGTGTAAAGGTCGGCGAAGGCTTTCATGCGTCGTCCTCGGTTTCGCTCTCGCCCTCGCCGTCTAAGGCGATCTGGACCTCGTTCGAGACTTCGCCCAGGGTGATCGTCTCGCCGAGGTCGCCTTCGCCGAGGTCGCCGGCCTCGCCCCCTCCGTCGTCGCGCTCGCCTTCGTACCTCGTCGCGAGGACTTCGGCCTGCAGCCCTTTCTCCTCGAGCCACTTGACGACGACGGACGTATACCCGTGCGTGACCAGGACTCGACTCGCCCCGGTGGCGTCGACCGACCCGAGCAGGCCGGGCCAGTCGACGTGGTCGGAGAGGATGAAGCCCCGGTCGAGGGCCTTGCGGCGCCGGGTCCCCCGGATCGTCATCCACCCTGAGGCGATCCCGGTCGAGACCGGCGCGAACTTCCGAGCCCAGGGGGTTCCATGCGCCGAAGGGGGGGCGACGACCATGACCCCGGCCCAGCTTTTCCCCTTGGTGGCGGTCCCGGCGTAGGCCGTCGGCGGGAGGTCGATCCCGCCTTCGCGGTACGCCCGGTTGAGTTTCTCGACCGCGCCGTGGGTCAAGATCGGCCCGATGCTCGGGTCCAGGCCCGAGAGCAACCGCTGCGACTTCCCCAGGGCATACCCGAGGAGCAAGCTCGCCTTGCCCGCGTCGCGGTTGCTTCGCCACCAGGCGTTGATCTCGTCGAAGATCGCTTGCTGGCTCGGCCAACGGTAGATCGGCAGGCCGAAGGTCGACTCGGTGACGAACGTGTGGCACCGGACGGCCTCGAAGGGCGAGCAGGTGGCATCCGGCTCGACCTTGTAGTCGCCCGACACGACCCAGATTTCGCCCCGATACTCCAACCGGACCTGCGACGACCCAAGGATATGCCCCGCCGGGTGAAGCGACACTTTGACCCCATTGAGATCGACCGACTCGCCGAACTCGACGGAATCGACGATCGCCTCGTGCCCCATCCTGACCTGGAGGACGCGCCGGCCTTCATTTGAGGTCAGGTACCGCCCGCACCCCCAGCAGGCGTGGTCGGCGTGGGCATGGGTGACCACGGCCCGGGGGACCGGTCGCCAGGGGTCGACGAAGAAGTCTCCCGCTTCGCAGTAAAGCCCCAGCTCGGTGGGCCGGAGGAGCTTGGAAGGGTCCATCATTTTATCGCACCCTTCTCTTTGCAAGTGAGCTGACCCGGAGCAAGCTCACAGCCTCTTGATCTTACCAACTGGCCTTGCGAAGCTGCTTCGTCAACACCGCTTCAGCATCGTCAATCGACTTCTGAATCTTCGCACGATTCTCAGGAGAGAGGTTGGGTTCCTTGAGTCGGGCGGACTGCTCGCGGATGAACTTTCGACACCCTTTGGACGCGCGCCTAGCTGTGTGCCTGAGGCTAACATTTTTGAGTCGTTCAACCAGCCAATCCGTTATGACGGGAGAAGACCGGGCGAAGAGGATCGCAAGGCCCGGACTAATTCCAACGAGGATTGTCCGCCAGGGATCTTTGAATTGCATTGCCACAAAGGACAAGACTCCTGCACCACCCGCCGCGCCGGCATCTCCCATCTTGAAGCGTTGACCTTCGAACGGCTCTTGTTTCGCCTTCGAAAGCGAAGAAGCCGCCGGGCCATCCTTATTGGATGGCCCGGCGGCGTTCTTGTGCCGTTTCTTGTCGGCTGCACCCTTAGATGAGTTTTCGGCGTCGGCCATGCCTGGGGTTTTCGCTGAATTCCTTCGTGAGCATCGCAACGACCTGATCGGTCGTCGTGCGCCCGGTGATCTTGTAATCGTGCTTGCCGATGCGAATGATGATCGAAGTCCTGGACCGCCTCAAAACCTCGCCAATCGTCGAGACGAAGCTAACCGCCATCATGACGAAGCCGATTGCCAAAAGGATAGTCTGACTCACAACCCGCCCTCCTCAAGCAACAGAACGATCAGTTCGGTGTTAGTCGACTAACGGCTCGCCGTCCAAGCAATCAACTATCGATCCGAGTCGCCCGCCGCCTTAGGTATTCTAAGCGATTACTGAACCGTTTTCAATTTCGATTTCTGAATCGTTTCCAAATCCGATTTCGAACAATCTTCGCCCAACGTCCAGCCGACTTCGTTTGGGTTCGATTTCGAAGGGCTTCGGGGAATTTCACTTGGTTTCTTCTCGATAATTCCACCTTCCGTTCACTTGAATCGACGAACCTGATCGTTGGCCCCGATATCGCACCTGATTCTCCGGAGTTCAACCCCTTTGCGTCCTACCGCTCGTTTCTCGCTCGTCGCCGCGACCGCTCCTTGGGTTTTACTGCTCGGGTTAGGCTCGGTCGCCAAGGCCGACGACGTTCCCGCCAAGCCGGCGGACGGCGCCTTCGTCATCAAGCCGTACCTCCAGTTCGGGTCGAACCCCGCCCCCGACCGGATGGAGTTGCTCTGGGCGGCCCCGGACGCCGACGCCGACTGGCAGGTCGAATATCAACCGGGCGCGAACCAGTCGTTCCACCCGGCCGATCGCCCGACGTTCCGGTCGGTGGTGGTTGCCGGGATCGCGCCCCAGCGGGTTTATCGCGTCACCTTGACCGGCCTGGAAGTGGGCGGGCGGTTCGGCTATCGCGTGCTCCGGGGCGGTTTGCCCGTCTTCGAGAGCCAGGGGAAGGCGGCCAAGGGGCCGGACCAGCCGTATCACTTCGTCGTCTTCGGCGACATCGCGGCGGGGAGCGTCGAACAGAAGCCGATGGCTTATCGCGCCTTCGAAGCCGACCCCGACTTCCTCATGGTCACCGGCGACATCGTTTATGACCGGGGGCGCGCCTCGGAGTACCGCGACCGATACTGGAACGTCTACAACAACACCGACGTCCCCAACCCGAGCGTCGGCGTGCCGATGATGCGGTCGGTCCCGTTCGTCGCCTGCGTTGGCAACCACGACGCCGCGACCCGCGACCTCAATCGATACCCCGACGGCCTGGCGTACTTCTACTACTGGTCGCAACCGCTCAACGGCCTCGACCAGCCCGAGGGGTCGGCCTTGACCCCCAAACTGACCTCCAACGAAGCCCACCGCAAGGCATTCACCGCCGCCGCAGGCGACGCTTACCCGAGGATGGCCAACTTCTCGTTCGACTACGGCAACGCCCACTGGCTCGTCCTCGACGCCAATCCTTACGTCGACTGGACGAACAAGGACCTCCAAGCCTGGGTCGGGCGCGACTTGGCCGACCATCAAAGTACGACCTGGCGGTTCGTGTCGTTCCACCAGCCCGGCTTCAACTCGGCCCGAGAGCACTTCGAGCAGCAGCAGATGCGGACCTTGGCCCCGATCTTCGAGAAGGGGAAGGTCAGCGTCGTCTTCAACGGCCACGTCCACAACTATCAGCGGACCTACCCGATCCGGTTCGAGCCCGACAAGAACAACGTCCTGCTGACCACCCGAGACCCCAACATCCCCCGAGGCCGGCTCGTCAACGGCCCCTGGTTCCTCGACAAGGCGTTCGACGGCGTCAACGATACCACCCCCGAAGGCGTCATCTACATCATCACCGGCGCCGGGGGCCAGGACCTCTACAACCCCGAGCAGCAAGACCAGCCCGACACCTGGCAACGCTTCACCGACAAGTTCGTCTCGAAGGTCCACTCCCTGACCACCGTCGAGGTCGAAGGGAAGACCCTCAAGATCAGGCAGTTGACCGCCGAAGGGACCGAGCTCGACCGATTCACGATCACTCAATAATCGTCGCGGCCCCGCTTCGCTTCCAACATTCGACGACCGGCGAACCCTCCTCGACAGGTCCGGTTCGCCGGTCGCTCCAGGTTCATCGAGGCGTCCCGACGGGAGGCCGACGCCCCAAGGGTTTCGGTTGGCCGGGTCCGAGGATCTTCCCGAGGGTCCGAGCCTGATTCGCGGTCAGACCATCCCGGATTATCGCTTCAATGTCGCCTTGCTCGGCTTGGTAAGCGTCCTCTTGTTCTTGGAGTTCAGGGCCGAGGGGTCCGTCGATCGTCGTCGGCCATCGGTCGGTCGGGGATTCGAGATTTCGTTTTTGGCGGATCAACTCGTCGATCCTGTCGCGTTGGTCTCGGGTCAACCTGAGCCGATGGGCCAGGATCGGGTCGCGGAGGGCTTCAAGCTCTCGGTCTTTCCAGAACCGGCGCAACATTTCCTCGGCCAGTTCGGGCGGGAGGACCGCTTCGAGGAGAATCGCGTCGACGTGAGCCAGGACGCTGTCGATCGTCGGGTCCATCAGGGCGGCCCGCTCCACGAGCACGGCCCGAGGCGGTGAATCGGCATGTCCGACCCCTCGAGCCACCCAATCCGAGAGCACTTTGGAGGTCAACGACTTGAGACGATGGATCAGACCGATCGCGTCGGGGGCTGGTTCGGTCGAGCGCCGGGCGGGTGGCTTGGTCGATGCCTCGCCTCGGTTCAAGATCGCCTCGGTGATCGGACTGGTCGAGGCGGCCGAGAGCAAGAACCGCTGCATCTCGATCTCGTCCCGAAGGGAATCGGCGGTTTGCCGCTCGTGAAGATCAAAGTCGATCGGGACCGGGCCGTAACGCCCGGCCAGGAACGGCTCCGGCTTCCGCCCCGCGATGGCGTAGGCTCGGCGGACCTCGGCGGTCGGCAAGATCGCCTCGATGACGACCGCCTCGGCATGGCGGACCACCCGCTCGCGGAGCTTCCGACCGGGGGACGCCAACCGATCGGCGAGAGTCTTCAGCGGCAACGGTGGATCGGCGTCGAGGTCGCGGACCAGCCAACCTCGAAGGACGTCGCGGGTCAGTTCACCGCACACGCGGGTTGAGGCGGCCACTTCGGCCGGAAGCGGCCACTTCGCATCCCGACCCGGCGCCAGGATCGCTCGGAACAAGGGGGAGAGCGTGGCCACGTCGATCGAATCGGCTTCCGCCCTGAGCCGAGCCGCGAGGTCATCCCGAGGGCCGGTTGGCCCGGCGTCGACCGATGGTCCCGCCGCGATCCAAAAGCCGATCGCCGCGACCACTCGAATACCAAGGTTGGCCATCTCGGGTGACTCCCTCCGCCAGGTTATCTTTGTCCGATCGATCCGACCCGCCAAAGGCCGCCGAGTCGATCCATTCATCGTAGGCAAATTGGCGGAGATTGCTCAGAATAGCCGCGAGGATCGCTTCGAGAATCAGACATTGGACCACAAAGAGGACTTCCGTGCGAACCTCGGATACGTCGAACGAAACGACCCCGACGAACTTGCCACGTCGCGTTTTGGCTCGATTGGCGACCTGGTTGCTCGTCCCGGCGGTGCTGGGCGCCCTGGTCTTCGCGCAGGCCAAGTTGTTCCGCGAGGCGACTTGCGAGACGTACGACGAATTCACCTACCTGCGGATGGGGATCTACATCTTCAAGCACGCGGACTTCGCTAGCCTGGCGAGTCCGATGTGCCCGCCGTTGCCGATCCTCCTGGAATACTGGCTCCCGTCGCTCCGGTCCAGGTTCGTCCCCGGCACCGAGGGCTGGGAGAAGGACATGCCCGCGATGATCCGCCAGGCCCGGCTCCTGACCTCGGTCCTGGTGGGGATGCCGCTCGTGGCCCTGGTTTACGGCTGGCTCGCCCGCCGCCGGGGGTGGGTGTTCGGCGCGATCGGCGGTGGGTTGACGGCCTTGTCGCCGACGGTCATCGCCGCCTCCTCGATCGCAACGACCGACGCTTGCTTCGGCCTGTTCGGCGTGCTGGCCCTGGCCGCCCTGAATCAGTATGTCGTCCGGCCGTCGCGATGGTCGTTCGGGGCGGCGGGCGCGGCGATCGGCCTGGCCCTGGCGTCGAAGCAGACCGCGGCGATCCTCTTCCCGGTGGCGCTTGTGGAACTCCTCATCAAGCGGCCCGGGTGGAAGCCCGGGTGGACGGGGGTGGATTACTCGCTCCGGTTGATCTTCCGGGTTGGGGCCCGGCTGGCCGGGCTGGCGGCCCTGGCCTTCCTGGTCGACTGGGCCTTGTATGGCTTCGGGCTGGCGAGGTTCGGGGCCACCGGCACGACGTCGACGATTCCGGTGATCATCCCGATGGTCGCCGACCTCCTCCCCAACAACGAGGCGATCATGGAGGTCGTCAGGCGGTCGGGGATGCCGCTTTCGATCGACACTTTCATCGGTCAGATGAACCACGCATCGACCGGGCATGGCGCGTTCCTGATGGGGATGCACTCGTTTCATGGCTGGTGGTATTTCTTCCCGGTCGCCATCGCGGTCAAGAGCACGCCCGCCGAGCTCCTGGCCATCGCCCTGGTCGTCTTCCTGGGATTTCGGCGCGAGACCTGGCGCGACCCGGCCCGTCGGCTCTGGCTCGGCTCGATCGTGGTCCTGCTCGGGTTGGGCATGAGCAGCTCGATCAACATTGGCCAGCGCTACATGCTCCTGATCTACCCGCTGATCGCCCTCCTCGCCGCCGACGGTTTGGGCGAGGTGGCCGGTCGCCGACGACCTGGCCGGGTGATCACCTTGGGGGCGGCCTTGGTGGCCTGGCAGGCGATCAGCATCATGGGAGTCTCGCCCCATTACCTGAGCTACTTCAACTCGTTTTGCGGGGGGCCGATGGAGGGGCACCGCTACCTGGTCGACTCCAGCCTCGACTGGGGTCAGGACCTCCCGTCGCTCCGCCGAGAGTTGGAAGCCCGCAACTATCGGAAGGTCGCCTTGTGCTACTTCGGGACCGCCCACGCCGACATCTATGGCCTCCGCTCGGTCAACTGGACGAACTCCGGCCCCGAAGCCGCCGACTGCGACTGGCTCGCGCTCTCGGCCACGGTGATGCAAGGCGCCTACGGGACGACCTCCGACCTCTACCACCGCTTCGAGGGCTTGCCCTCAGCACGGGCGGGCTACTCGATCTTCCTCTACGACCTCAAAGACCCCCGGGTCCGGGCGGCCCTGGACAAGATCCGTTTCCCCGACGACGCCCCGACACCCCCGGAGCGGCAGGACTCTTCCCAGCGACCAGCTTCGGAGCAACACCGCTCCACAACCAAATTCTGATCAATCCATCGCCATTCCCGCCTAATCAAGGCGAAGCGACAACGATCGTTACCGGAACGCGGACTTGAGCGAGGTTGGGGTGATTCGTTCGAAATAGGGCCGTCGCCCGCGTTGTCTCTCGCATGGCGGAAGTCGGAGTCAACTCGAACAGGAGTTCTCCCGAAGGAGTTTGTTTTGGGGAAATGGCGAGGGCGGTCGTCCCTTCGATCAGGCCCGCCGAGGTCAAAGGAAAACTCGCGTCCTCGGCTTTGAGCTGGATCGTCAGAAGGGGAAGGGCCTCTCCAGGGCGGATGTTCAGGTAAACTGATGGAGGTAGCGCGAAGATGGGTTCCGGCACTTTGCCAAGGACCGGCATTCGATGAATTCCTTGGTCGTCACCAGTTTTACCGATAAACAAAACTTCGTCGTGAAACGCGCCGATCGGGGGCACCTTCGTCATCGTTGCTTCATAGTGGTAACGCCGGGCGAGGCCTTGGCCGGGGATCGTTTGCTCATCGACGGTTTTAGCCTTGACAGTAAGGCCCTCGAATGAGGCCGTCGCCAACTCGATCCAAGGTTCCTCGCCCAAACGCTCGGTCGTTTCGATGAAGAACTTTTCCGTGGACCCCAAGCGGAGATTTCCGAACTGGACCGGACCCGAATCGATCCGGACGAAAGGGACTACTTTCTCAGGTCCAACCAACGTGAGGCCCAACTTGAGATCACCGCTCGGACGGGAGTTGGATGCGAGGGTGATGGTCACGTCTCGCTCACCGGACGGAGGAGGGTCTCCCGAGACGCGAATTTGGCCGGACTGCCCCCGTCGCAAAATCTTCGGTTCGACCGAGGCCGAACTGCACCCACAGGTTGTCTTGAGGTCGCCGAGGACCAAATCTTTCCCACCTTGATTTTTGATCGGGTAGATCGCAACCAAGTGGTCGGTACCATCCTTGGCGACAACGCGCTGATGGTCGGGACTGATGAAGGCTTGCGGCGGGGTCTTGGTCGTGACTAATCGCACGGCGGCAAAAGTCAAAATCGCGGCGAGAGTCGGCGCGACGATCAGCATCGTGCGTGGCATTGCGATACCTCATGGTGTGCGGCAAGTGGATCAAATCAATCGGTCGGAAAGCACGACCTGCCCCGGAGCAATTTTCAATAACTACCTTGATCGATCACTTCGCCACCGGCCCGCGTCCCCAGGGCACGCCAGACCTCGAAGTTGATCCCATTTTTGACGAACCGGACCGAGCCATCCGCCATCCCGACCGTGACACCGCCGGGGTGATTGCTCCGCAAGCCGAAGATGCCCGCCGGGGGATACGTCCCGAAGAGCGCGCAATCCGGCATCGAGGCGTTCGGTTCGAGACCATGATTGTAGTTGGTGTGTGCCAGCGAGCCGACAAACCAGGACAGACCGGCACTATTCCTGTACAATTCGGGTGGTCCGAGATGTTCCCGACACTGGTTCCTGAAAGCCGTCGCATCATTCGTCTGGAGGAAGCTCGAATCGGAGAACATGCCGACGCGGGGGGCGAATGGTCCGTCGATCTGGCCTCGCAGTTTTTCGCCAAACGCGGCGGTCTGGCTCAGTCCATCGGTGTGTCCCGCCGGTCGCAGGTACCGCGTCGGGGTGAAGGAACCGCAAGTCGGCGACCAATCCGCGATAAAACCGCTGTTCGACCCCTGGTTCGCCCGGTAGTTCGATCCTCCGGTCTCGCCCGCCTGGGCCGCGCCGTCGGAGGGACAGAGCAAGACGTTCAAGACGGTTGCCATCGCCGTCCGATTCCCCTCGGCGCTGGATGCCGGATTTAGATAAGGAGCCGGATCGTAAGGGTCGCTCAGCCCGAGATTGAAATTAATCGATTGCGAGAGTGGGACTTGGTCGAGGTAGGGCAAGAGTTGGGTGAAGGTCGAGAAAAGTCGAATTCGATAATACGGATGGGGACCGGGGCGAGGGTTGGGACCCACGTCGGGTGCTCCATAAGCCGTCGGGAAACAATCGAACGTCGCCAGATAGCCCTGAAGCGCGAGGCCGATCTGCCTCAGCTTGTTCGCGCATTGCGATCGTCGGCTCGCTTCACGGGCCATTTGCACGGCGGGAAGGAACAATGCGATTAAAAGCCCGATAACTCCGATGACAACCAAGATTTCAACGAGCGTCAAGCCGCTTTGACGCTGAAGACGGCTTGAGCGAACAACCAACATTACATTCTCCCTGCGACGATGATGATTGCAGAGACTTAATCACACTTCAGCCAACGACAATCCCAATGATGCTCGCGGCAAAACACCATACTGGAGTGGTGCTCTGCCGAACCATGAAAGTCTTCAATGCTTGGTGACGACTTCAAAACCTCACAAAGCGCATCTTCGGTGAAAAAGAACTCCGGGTTTCAAAAACCGTCACCAAGCCAATCACGGTAATTCACGATTGATCGAGGCACATGACTCCTACCTAAATCGAATCAATTAACGCCGGTGCAATAGGGAACGGTCTGATCGCATTGGTAAGGTTTCTTCGTGGTCGGATTGGTAAAAGGCGCGTTGTTGTAGCAATAAGTGACGCTGCCGCATGGCATCGGCATGCTATCATCACATGTACTGTTAGGCAGATTCGGCGAAACGCAACCCTTCGGATTTCCACGGAAACTACAGTATTGCGCGGTCAGGTAGCATTGCGTTCCCTTTTGACACTTCGAGCAATTAATGGGACAAGTGTTCGTGCCCTTCGGAGCGCAGCTACCAGTTTTTGATTGGGCTTCAACCTCGGAAATCGTTCCCGCGATGGCCACGATCAGGCCCAATCCAATCAGGACGATGCCAAGTTGCCGTGATGCTCTGCCGAGGAACGGAAACATGGTGCTTCTCCTTGCGACGAAAAGTCGAAACTTGATGTGGGTGAACAGACCTTAGGTTGGCCGCCTCGAGTTGCGGACCATCAAGAAACCGGCGGTCAGGAGGGCCGCCGCCGCGGCGATCATGATGGGCGTGCTCCAGGCATCCCCGGGCGGCTCGACGTCCGCTTCAATCGGTTGGGCATCCGGTCGAGTCGCGGGCGGCTTGCCGTACTTTTGTTGTCGGGCTTTCAAGGCGGCCTGACCGCCAACCACGACGTCTTGACCGGTCGTCTGATCCATGATGATGACGCCAGGGTCGGACTTCGGGGCCTCGAAAGTCGCCGAGTCGAGCGGTCGGTTGATGCTGAGCGACTTCACGAGGAAACCTTCGCGGATCTCACCCGGAACTCCCGGGACGATCTCGCCCGCCTCCGGGCCGGTCACCGGTCCATGACGCCTCAGTTCGCTCCCTTGCTCATAAAACCAACGGCCGTTGTCGCGACGGAAGCTTGTCGCCTCATAGATCAAGGCGTCTTCGGCCGACACCCGGGATGGGAGCCAGTCGTGGTCGGCGTCAAGCTCGATCAGGATCGGACCTCCCTTGTGGGTTGATCGGATCGAGGCGTGGACCTTGCCGTCAACCCGCTTGGCCTCCAATGTCCCGCCGGCATCGAGGTGGGCGATCGGCGGCTTCCCGCCGGGTATCCAGAGCCAGAGGAGCGATGTCATCAGCGACGAATAAACCCGGTCGTCGTCGGACTGTGATTCCACCAAGATTGACTGGACGGCCTCGGGGTGCCCCCGAAAGGCGGAGGTCGACCACATCTTCCTGCCGTTCTCGCGGATGTCGGCTACGAATTGCCCGATGACCTCGCCCTGCATCCAGTTCGCCGAGGAGGCCCAGCGGCCCCCCTTGGCGTGGGCGAAGTTCGTGCGGATGCAATTGGGATTGGTCCGCCGTCCCTGCGGGTCGACTACGTACGCATCGACCTGGAACTGGATCGTTTGCAGCGAGTCCCAGGTCTGCTTGAGCGCGGTGCGAATGGATTGCACGTCCGGGTCTGGCCCGTCTTGGGCCTTGGACCCGTTTTGGCCGGTCGCCAGCAAGACGACGGTCAGTGGCGCGATCACCTTGAAGCCGAATCGAGTGTTCCACGGCATGAGAACAGTCCCCACTTCAGGGAATGCGGCGTGGCTTGTCGGGCCACCGGTCGATGTGATGGATGACCGGGAAGTTGAGCCTAACCCATCGGGAAATCAGTTGCAAGGATCATAGAGAAATTTTCTGAATGTTGATAAGTATCGACTTTTTCGGGTCGGCACCCTCAAGCATCGAAGGGTTGACCGATCGAGGTCCATTTTCCCGTCGATCGGCCCGACGCCCTGTTTCTTCGAAACGCCCCTGGATGCGACAGCCGGTTGCTCTCGGTCAAGGCGCCTGGCAGACTGGCGGGGATGTTGACCTTCGAGGTGTGGGGTTCTTGTTCTGGTCCCGGGAGATCACGTCCATGATGCGCATCGTCGCGGTCGGTTTGTTGGGCAGTTGGGTCAGTTTTGGTTCGATCCGGGAAAGCTCGGGGCAAACGCCCGCCGAGATGGCCGAGACCGGCCGGTTCGCGAGCAACTTCCAGAACCCCGACGGCGGGTTCGCCTCCAAGGTTGGGGGGACTTCGACGCTGGGGGCCACGTCGGCGGCGATCCGGATTCTCGGGTACGTCGCCGGGTCGGTTCGAGACGTCCCGGGGGCGATCCGCTACGTCAAGTCGTGCCACGACGACGCCTCGGGCGGGTTCGCCCCCACGCCGGGCGGCAAACCTGACGTCAACACCACGGCGTCGGGCCTGATGGCGATCGCCGCGCTCCACCTCGACGCCAAGCCCTACGCCGAGAAGGCGGTCGCCTACTTAGGCAAGGAGGCGAAGTCGTATGAGGAGGTCCGAATCGCCATCGCCGGGCTGGAAGCGATCAAGACCCATTCGCCCGACTTCCCCCGATGGCTCGAAGTCATCAACGCCAACCGGAACCCCGACGGAACTTACGGGACCGGTGCCGCCCAGGCTCGGGCCACCGGCTCGTCGGCCGCGGCGCTCTTGCGGATGGGGATGACGATCGAACCCGAGCCGAGAGCGGCGATCCTGGCCGCGCTCCGGGCCGGGCAGAAGGCCGACGGCGGCTGGGGCGAAGGCGAGGGCGCGTCCGACCTCGGGAGTTCGTACCGGATCATGCGGGCCTTCTTCATGATGAAGGAGAAGCCCGACCTGGCCAGGCTCCGGGGCTACGTCGCCAGGCACCGCCAGAGCGACGGCGGGTACGCCTCCACCCCCGGCGGCGTGGCGGACCTCGGCGGGACTTACACCGCTTCGATCATGAACTATTGGGCCAGACTCCTCGATGGCGAGCGGGTCTCCGTCGAGACCGCCGGTTTCTCACCCATCTTCAATGGGGTCGACCTGACCGGCTGGGAGGGCGACTCGTCGCTCTGGGCGGTCAAGGACCGGATGATCGTCGGCGACTCGCCGGGGATCAAGCGGAACCAGTTCCTCGCCACCGAGGCGGCCTACGCCGACTTCATCCTCAAGTTCAGCGTCCGACTGGTCGGCGACTCGGGCAACAGCGGCGTCATGTTCCGGAGCGTCCGCCTGCCGGGAACCGAAATGTCGGGCTACCAGGCCGACGTCGGACCCGGCTACTGGGGCGGCCTCTACGACGAGTCGAGGCGGAACCGAGAGCTGGCCCACGCCAACCCCAAGGCCCTGGACGCCCTCCACAAGGGGGACTGGAACCAGGTGGTCGTCCGGGCGATGGGCAACCACGTCACGATCAGCCTCAACGACCAGACCTCGGTCGACTATCGGGAAACCGACCTTGGCATCGCCCGCGACGGCAAGATCGCGCTCCAGGTCCACAGCGGAGGCCCGATGCGGGTCGAGTTCAAGGACCTCTACCTCCAGCCGCTCCCCATCCCCCAGCCCGAGGAGAAGCTGGCCGCGACCGCCCCCGGGTTCCACATCCGACCGTTGAAGTCGGGCGACGGCCGGAAATACGTCGTCTACGTCCCGAAGGGGTACGACGGTTCGAAGGCGATGCCGGTGATCCTGTCCCTCCACGGTTCCGGCGAGCGCGGCGACGACGGGGTGGCAAGCGCCCAGATCGGCCTGGGTGCCGCGATCGAGGCCAACCCGGATCGCTTCAACGCCTTGGTCGTCCTCCCGCAAGCGACCAAGACCTGGGCCGGCGACTCCGACGACGCCAAGGCCGCGCTGGCCGCGCTCGACGAAGTGATGGCGGCTTACAAGGTGGACCCCGCCCGGCAAATCCTCACCGGGTTGTCGATGGGAGGCTCGGGGACCTGGTCGATCGCCGCCGCGATGCCCGACCGATTCGCCGCGATCGTGCCGATCTGCGGCCGGGGCAAGGTCGAGACCGCCGAATCGATCAAGAAGATCCCGACCTGGACGGTGGTCGGCGACCTCGACGCGGCCCCGTTCGGCAACCTCCGGGAGATGGACGACGCCCTGCGGACCCTCGGCGCCGACGTCCACCAGGCCGAGTACCGCAACGTCGGCCACAACAGTTGGGACCGAGCCTACAACGACCCGACCTTGATCGACTGGATGCTCAACCAGAAGCGCAAGCCTCAGTGATCCACCGCGGCGGCCGAGGGGACCATCCTTGATGGGATCGGTGCGCGAGCGATGGCCCCCTCCGGCGAAAGACGCTCTTTCGCCGGAGGGGGCCGAAGTGTCGCCACGTCGTCCCGTCGACTCAAACTTTGACCGAGGACAGGAGCGGGACGAACGTGCCGCCGATCGGGCTGCCGACGCCGGTGGCGAGGTCGTAACCCTTGCTCGCCGAGTAACCGGCGACGGCGGTCGTCGGGTCCCCGGTGACGTTGGCGTTGTTACCCAGGATGATGTCGTGGAAGTAGGTCGAGTAGCTCGGCGAGTTATACGTCGAGTAGATCACGTTGTTGATCTGGGTCGAGTTGAGGATCGGCAAGCCGGCGGCGATCCGGTTTTGCTGGGCCAGGGCGATTTCCCCGGCGAAGATCGGCGCCGCGAGGCTGGTCCCGCCGGCGGCGGACCAGGGGTCGGGGTTGGTGGCGGTGGCGTCGAACGAGTCGTAATACGACACCGCCGTGACCGGGTCGGCGATCAGGGACACGTCGGGGGTGGCCCGCCGCCCGTAGCCGGGGCCGTTGATCGTTTGATACGACGGCGCCCCGAAGTTCGAGCTGAGCCCGCCGCCCCCCGCGCTGTCCCCGCCCAATCCGCCCCAGGCGGTCTCGAACGAATACTGGCCCCGGACCGAGGCGAGGTACAAGCTCGTCCCGCCGACGGCGATGACGTTGGGCGAGGTGGCCGGGAACAAGGGGGACGAGTAGTCGCCCGACGACACCGTCACGGCGATCTTGGACGCGGCGCCGGGGGTGGCCAGGTAGGAGTTGTTGAGGATCTGGACGTTGCCGGCTCCGATGACACTTTCACCGGCGCCGTAGCTCAGCGAAGCGGCCACCACGCCCGGCTGGCCCGCCGCGTACTGGATGCCGTGGAGGAGCTCGGCGAACGAGTAGGCCAGGAACCTCGTCGCGGGCACTTCGACCAGGAGGATATTGGCCTTCGGCGCCATGGCGTGCGCCCACTCCACGTCGAGGCTGGTTTCGGCGGCGATGCCGGTGTTCACCGCCGAGGCGACGGGGTCCAGTGCCTGATCCTTGTAGACCGTCAGGGTCGGGTCGCCGTTGACCCCGTCGAATTGCGGGAGTTTGTACTGGGCCGAGAAGGCGTTGGCGTCGTTGGTGATGTTGGGGTCGTCGAGCTCGTCGACGATGGCAATCGTCACCCCCTGCCCCTGGTTGGCCAGTCCGAGCGTGCCCACACCGTAGGCCGTGCGGATCTGCGCCGGGGTGTAGGCGCCGAGGACCGGCGAATAGGTGACCTGCGCCAGGTTGACCGGGTTCGTCTTCGAGCCGATCATCGGCGCGCGGTGGACGCCCACGCTCAGGTTCGAGCCGACAACCGGCTTGGCGGGGGTCCGATTCACGTAGTCGTTGAACGGGTGCTTGGGCAGGGCCGAAGCGAGGTGGGTCCGCACCAGGCCCAGGGGGGCGTGCGAGGAGGCGGCGGCCACATGGGGGGCCAGGTTATGGTTGGCCCGCAGCGCGTTGAGCTGCGCGAGGCGGAAGACTTGGGCGTGGTGGCTGGTGGCCGACGAGTGGTCGATCGCGGCCGGAGTGGCGGCGACGGACGAGGCGAGGAGTTGCCGGGTTTCCAGCGATTCCACGTTCCAGGCACTCGAAAAGCGGCGACGGCGCCGCGAAGCGCGAGCGGAGCTGTTGGCAAGCGACATGGGGTGCGATTTCCTTGAGGGGGTGCGGCCAACCGGATGAAAAATCGATGGAGGAAAATCGATCGAAAAGACCCGAACCGGGTTGGCGGCCGAGGCCAGATCGGCTTGGTTTGCGAGGTTGGGCGGAGCGAAACCGAAAATCATCGGGATCGCCGGAGCGGAGCGGTTGGGCGATCGAACCGTCGAGGGGTCAAGCGGTGGGGGCCTTGACCGACCGGAGGCGATGGCGGCGGATCAGGTAAGGCGCCCCCGACAGGCCGGCGGCGAGCAACACCCAACTGGCCGGCTCGGGCACGGCGAGCGCCGTGAAGGTGCCGGAGACGCCCATCGAATAGCCGACGTTGGAGGCCACGAAGTTCAGGGGCCCGGCCCCGACCGGATTGTCGTTGTTGATGAACGAATTGGTGTTGCCGCCACCGGGTATACCGACCCCGTTGGCCCCGCTGGTCGTCTCGACATACGACTGGTCGGCATAAAAGCCCTGCGAGTCGGGGGCGACGGCCAGCCAGTAGGTCCCCGCGGTCAAGGTCACCGCGGAGATCGTCGTCGACACCCTGTATTCGGGGTCGATGTAATCGTAGCCGGGGACCGGCGGGAGCGCCGTGACGGTTGCCGCGGTGTCGCTGTTGGCGATGAGAGATCCGCCCGATCCGGCGCTCAACCCGCTCCGGATCTCCCAGGTCGCGTTGGTCGGCGCGGCGCCGAAGGCGATCTGGTCGTTCGAGAAGAGGCCGGTGATCGACCAGGTCTGCCCGACCGGCACGACGAAGTCGTTATAGACCAGCGTCGTCGAGAAGAAATAACCCGGACCGACCCCACCGACGTTGATCGGTACGCCGCTCACGTTGGTCGCCGCGTCGATGTTGTCGTTATCGCCGTTGTACCACAAAACTCCTGCTTGGGCTGACGATGTCGGCAGCGTCGCCGAGGCCAACGCGATGGCCAGGAGTCCTAAACCCAGGAATCGCCGCGAGGGGAGCAATTGCACGAAGGTCTTCCTTATTCGTTGAAAGGGTGGGGGAAGGACAACAAGGATTGGATGGTCCGAAATCCGCGGGCGAGCGGTCTCCAACACCTTGGAGGGATGATGGGCGAGCTTCAGGCTGAGGTCGACCGGAAGGAAAATGGCGGTCCGTGAAGGAAGAGGTCTGCGATCAGGTCAGGCCGCGGGGCGGAGGATGTCGCGGAACCGATCTCCAGGGCGACTCGGGCGACCTCTGGCTGACGAGGGCGATCATAACGGGACATCACGTCAAGTTCAAAAAAAATAAGGGAGAATCACAAAATTGTCGAAATGTGAGGTTTGGTATCATCATTGAATTCCCAAGGGGCAAGACACCCCGCTTGATCCTCGGCGATTTTTGAAAACCGGTTGCGTCTCTTCGAGACGGACGCGATGATAGTCCTCGATCCGAACGACCCCTGGACGGACCTGGCCCGAGCGAAGCGGGTTTGAGCGCCCGACCGGACCAGCGGCAAGCCAAGCAAGGAGGCGATCGGTCATGGCGTGGTCCTGGAGGATTCTGGTCGCGGCGATGGCGAGCCTGCTCGTTGACGGGCAAGGCTCCGAGCCGACGGCTTCGGCGCCGAAGTCGCAAACCCTCGCCAACCCGAGCCCCTCGAAGCCCCTCACCCCGACCGGCGAGATCCGCGAAACACCCGGCCTCCAGGCGACCCAGGTCTCGGTCGCCGTCGACCGCGAAGGGTCGCGGAGGCGGTTCCGGGCGTCGGTGCTCCGGGCCGACGGCGACCTGATCACGATCCTCACCGCGGCGCACTGCATCGCCGAGGCCGACCAGGGGTGGCCCGTCGCCCTCCTCTTCGGCGGCGGCGTGGTGGTCGAGGGCGTCGTCGAGTCGGTCGCGCGAAACCCGCTCTACCGCCCGAACCAGCCCCGGGAGATCCCCGGACCCGACAACGCCGTGGCCCGGCTCCGGTTCCGGGTCGTCGGCGACCTGGGTCCGGTCCCCCCGACCCGGCTCAAGATCAAGCCCACGATCGACCCGGCGGCGATCGAGGCGTTCCGGTCGCTCCGGGCGGTCACCGCCTTGACGAACCGGTTCTACCCGGGGCCGGGGGGCAAGTCCGTCGACGTCCGGATGGTGGACGGCCGGGGGGTCGAGCATGCCGTCCTCGCCGGGAACCACTCCAACCCCCGGTGGCTGGAGTGGGGCCGGGCCTACCAGCCGATCCCCGGCGATTCGGGCGGCGGGGTGTTCGTCGTCCGACCCGGCCCCAACGGCCAATCCCGACCGATCTTGATCGGGATCATCGTCGGCCGCGACGACCGAGGGGGCGGGGCCTCGCTGATCAGCCTCGACCAGCCCTGGGTGTCCCACGCCTTGAACCCGCCTGATCGCGGGTCTTGACTTTTCCGACACGGCACCCGTGAGTTCCGCGCATCGCAGGATCGCAGGATCGCAGGATCGCAGGATCGCAGGATCGCAGGATCGCAAATCGCAAAGCATCGCTCCGATCGGCGAAGTGCGCCGCATCGTAAATCGCAGGATCGCGGATCGGAGGTCACCGCTCGGATTGGAATTCCTTTGCGATTTGCGACCTGGAATTTGCAATCCTTCCCCAAGCCTCGGGTAAGATCACGTTCGATCAGTGGGGGACGACGGCTTCGAGCGCGGTTTGCGGCATCGGGGCGACCCGGACGGGGGTCGGCTCGCTCGTGGCGACGAAGATGTTCTCGTGCTGGACGAACGCTTCGAGGCCGAGTTCGCCGCCGAACCGCTCCAGCTCCGCCCGGACGACGCCGGGGGCGAGGTCGGGGGGCAAGAAGGCTTCCATGATTAGGGAGAACCGGTCGCCTTCGGCCCTGGCGTGGAGGTCGACGATGTTGACGCCGAGCTTGGTCAAGCAGCCGGAAATCCCGTTGATGTTGCCGGGGTGATCCGCACCGAGGACGGTCAGGATGAACCGATCGCCGTCGGGGACCGGCGGCTTCGGCTCGACCACCGCCGGCATCGCCGCGACGGTCAGGTGGAACGGTTCGCCTCGGTCGGCGATCGCCGACATCAGGGTCTTCGGGTCTCTCGGCTCGTCGAACTCGACGGCCAGGATGATCGTGAAATACCCCCGCATGACCGTCTGGCTCAGTTCGAGGATATTGCCCCGGAGATCCCGGAGCGTCCCCGTCACCGAGTGGACGATCCCCACCCGGTCCGACGCCGTCACCGTCACGATATAAGTCGCCATGATCACCTTGAATCTCGAAAACGTCGGGACAAAGTTCGGCGGACCCAACCCGCCGAGATTTCCAACTCGCGGTCAGGCCACCTCGGCGTGGCGACGCCCATAATCCCGGATATGGCTCCGCACGGCCTCCAACAATTCCTCATCCTCCCCATCCCAGACCGCCTCGGGGTTGGGGCCTCGCATGATGACGGCAAGGTTGGCGATCAGTTGGCCAAATCGGACATCCGGGGGGTGTTCGACCGGCTCGGAGAGATCTCGAAAAATGTCTTGCTTCAGTCCTCGACTGGTCATGGTGGAGCGTCCCCAAAGAGTCGACTTCCAGGGGTCCAGTCGTCGCCATGCGAGGCATTGTTACCAGATCACCACTTGCCCGCAGGCTCAATGAGGCCTGACTAGGCCCAATCGCGGCTCATGATCGAGGTTGGCTCCTAATCCTTAGATTGGCGGCACCATCTTGCCATCGGCGATCCCTCATGCCGAGACCGCTCGTCGATGCCGCCTCGATCCGCGCCGGAGTAAGGCGATGGACTGCCCGTCGGCCGGATCGAGGGACGAACCGGCGTGCCGCGACCGGCTCGTCGCCGTCCTCCACCCCGGTGTCCACTTTGAAGTGCACAAATCTTCGGGTCGAGTCCCGCCGATTCGTCCGGCGATCGAAGTGCCGGCCCACCGTCGGCGAAGACGGAGATTCTCGCAAGTCGGATCGACGATTGCGAGGGCCACGCGGCGCCTTGACCGACCCCTTACAGTACGACCGGGGACCTTTCGCCGGATCATGATGGGGGCTGATCGATGCATGACAAGAAGGTTGCCCTGGTGACGGGGGCGAACAAGGGGATCGGCCTGGAGATCGGCCGCCAACTGGCCGGGCGCGGGTTCACCGTCGCCCTCGCGGGCCGGGACCGGGCCAGGGTCGACGCCGCCGCCGCGCAACTCCAGGGCGACGGGTTCGACGTCCACGGCGTCGTCCTCGACGTCACCGACCCGGCGACCATCGAGGCCGCCGCCCGCCGGCTCGACGAGCGGTTCGGGCGGCTCGACGTGCTGGTCAACAACGCCGGGGTGAGCCACGAGTTCGCCCAGGGCACGAGGCCATCGCAACTCGACCTGGAGACCTTGAAGGCGACTTACGAGACCAACGTCTTTGGGGCGTTCGCCGTGACGAGGGCCATGCTCCCCCTGTTGCGGAAGTCCGCCCCGTCCCGGATCATCAACCAGTCGTCGAGCATGGGCTCGCTCGGCAAGCTGAGCGACCCCGAGACGCCCTACTACGGCAACAACATCCTCGCTTACAACTCGTCGAAGTCGGCCATGAACGGCCTGACGGTGGCGTTCGCCAAGGACCTCGCCGGGGATCGGATCTCGGTCAACTCGGCCTGCCCCGGCTGGGTCAAGACCGACATGGGCTCCGACGCCGCCCCACGCACCGTCAAGCAGGGGGCGGCCATCGCCGTGAAGCTGGCGACGATGGACGACCCGCCCACCGGCAAGTACCTCGACGACGCCGGCGAGATCCCCTGGTAGGGACGACCCGACCGGGAGGGTGCCCCATTTCGCCGCGGCGCCGGTTCGAAGCCCCTCGAAAAATCCGATGCCGTCTTCGGCGGCTGTCCGACTCCCGAGCCAGCACCTAACAGGCCGACCACCGATGACGGCGGGTGGGAAGCGGTATTCGAGGTCCACGATGATCATGGCGATTCTGGGCTTGGGCGTCGTCGTCATCCTGGCGGCGGCGGCGATCTACGTCGCGGCGACCTGGGCGCCGGATCGGCCCGTCGACGCCTTGAAGGCGCGATGGGCGACGCCCCCATCGAAGTTCGTCCCGCTCGACGGGATGCAGGTCCATGTCCGGGACGTGGGACCGACCGACGACCCCTCGCCGATCGTCCTGCTCCATGGGACGGGGTCCAGCCTGCATGCGTGGGAAGGGTGGGCTTCGCGTTTCTCCGACCGGCGGCGGGTCGTCAGCCTGGACCGCCCAGGCTTCGGGTTGACCGGGCCGAACCCGACCGGCGACTACAGCATGGACTATTACGCCGGTTTCGTCGCGCGGTTGCTCGACGCCCTGGGGATTCGCCGTTGCGTCCTGGTCGGCGGTTCGTCGGGCGGCGGCGTCGCCTGGCATCTGGCCCTGGCCAAACCCGACCGCGTCGCCGCCTTGGTCCTGGTCGGGGCGGCCGGCTACCCTCGGTCCGTCCCGATGTCGTTGGGGTTTCGCGTGGCCCAGTCCCCGCTGCTCTCCGGCGTCACCTCGCGCATCCTCCCCCGGTCGATGGTGGAGGCGAGCCTCCGGGGCACGTACGGGGACGTCACCAAGGTCACGCCGGAGTTGGTCGAGCGGAACTACGAGCTCACGCTCAGGGCCGGCAACCGGCGGGCGCTCGGCGAGACCCTACGCCAGCTCTCGGCCCGCGACGACTCGGCGGAGATCCGCCGGATCGGCGTCCCGACGCTGATCATCTGGGGCGACAGGGACACGGTGGTCCCCCCCGCAGATGCTCGGCGGTTCCACGAAGACATCACCGGCAGCCAACTCGTCATCTTCCCCGGCCTAGGCCACCTGCCGTATGAGGAAGACCCGGAGGCCACGTCGGCCGCCGTCGTGGCCTTCCTGGCGGCCCTCGAAGTCGCGAACTGACGATCGCCTATTATCATGATCGAAGGCGCATCGACCCGTACCCACGCGGAGGGTGGGAGCGAGCAACCCCGACGTCCGGGATCGCGAGCTAAAACCGACCTCCCAATGGCTTCGAAGCGAAAAAAGGCGACTCAAGACTCGCCAGGAATCAGATACTACTGACGTGGGGATTTCCGCCGTCGCTCTTGCCGCGCAACGTTGAAGCCGCCAAGCCAATGAAGATTTTTCTTGCGACGCCATCTCGAGATCTCGAAGCGAAGCTTTTTCCGGACGGCTTCGACCTGTGGAAGGGCGCGCCACATCCGAAGTTGAGGTCATTCCCCCTCGACGACAAAACGAAGCCATTCCGGACGAGATCCGATGGCTTTGTTTTTCAACGGCGGCGAAACGAACCCATTCTCCAAGCGATAGAAATGGCTCCGATCCCCGAAGTGACAAAACGAAGCCAACTTTGGGTCGGGTCGTCCGGCTTCGGACCTCTCGAAACGACAAAACGAAGCCAACCTGGCTCGACCTTGCGACCTCGATCCTGGAAAATGACAAAACGAAGCCAACCCGGCTTGGCGTCCTCGCACCAGATCACCGTCCGCGACAAAACGAAGCCAACTGCCATTTTGGCGGACGATGGCTTGCGCTTGCTTTGGGCGGATCGGATGGGTTATGGTGATGGTTTCCCCGGCGCATCGGCGGTCGATTCCGGTGTTGCGCTTGTGGTCGATTGGTCGGTAATTTTGTTCAGTCAGAGATAAGGGATCGACGATGGCTCACAAGAAGGGACAAGGTTCCAGCCGCAACGGGCGCGACTCGAACCCGCAGATGCGCGGGATCAAGCTGTACGGCGGGCAATACGCCAAGGCCGGTAGCATCATCTGCCGCCAGACCGGCACGAAGTGGCACCCCGGCAAGAACGTCGGGATCGGGCGTGATTGGACGATCTTCTCGATGATCGAAGGGCTGGTCAAGTTCGACCAGGACGGCCGCCGGATCAACGTCGTCCCGCTCGAAGAAGGCATCCGGGCCGAGATGATCGTCAACGAGGCCAACCTGGCCCGGCAGAAAGAAAAGGCCGCCTCGGCTTCCGTCTGATTTTGGGTTTGTTTGTTCGGATTTGGGTGGATGACGACAGGGCGGACCTCGCCGGAGGGCGGGTTTCGCCCGCGTCGCGTTGGGGTCCGGTTCCAAGCAAGGGCAGGCTCACCGAGATGTTCGTCGACCGGGTGACGATCAACGTGCGAGGCGGCGACGGCGGCAACGGCTGCCTGGCGTTCCGCCGCGAGAAATACGTCCCTCGCGGCGGTCCCAGCGGCGGCGACGGCGGCGCGGGCGGGTCGATCATCCTCCAGGCCGCGCAGGGGGTGACGAACCTCGCCCATCTCTCGTCGCAGCGGCACTGGAAGGCCGAACGCGGCGAGCACGGCCAGGGGTCGGACTGTCACGGCCGGGGGGCCGAGGACTTCACCATCGACGTCCCCGCCGGGACGATCATCCGCGACCGCGACCGAGGGAACCTCCTCCGCGACCTCAAGGCCGTCGGCGACACGGTGGTCGTCGCCAAGGGCGGGAAGGGAGGGCACGGCAACAAGTTCTTCAAGTCCTCGACCAACCGCGCCCCCCGGCAGACCGAGAAGGGGGAGGCCGGCGAGGAGCGCTGGATCACCCTGGAACTCAAGGTGATCGCCGACGTCGGTCTGGTCGGGCTGCCCAACGCGGGCAAGTCGACGCTGCTCTCGCGGATCTCGCGGGCCCACCCCGAGATCGCCGACTATCCGTTCACCACCAAGTACCCCAACCTCGGCACCGTCTATGAAGGCGACCGGTCGTTCGTCGTCGCCGACATCCCCGGCCTGATCGAAGGGGCGCACGAGGGGCACGGCCTGGGGCACGAATTCTTGCGCCACGTCGAGCGGACCCGCTGCCTGGTCCACCTGGTCGACGCCATGCCGATGGATGGGTCGGACCCGGTGGTCAACTACCGGACGATCCGCAACGAGCTCGAACGCTACAGTCCGACGCTCGCCGCCCGGCCCGAGATTTTGGTCATCACCAAGCTCGATCTCACCGGCTCCGAGGCCGCCCGCGAGCGGATCGGCGCCGAGCTTTGCCGCGACTTGCTGCCGATCTCCGCCGTCACCGGCAAAGGGCTGCCCACCTTGATCCACCGGATCGGCGACCTCCTCGACCAGATCCCCGCCCTCCCCGAGGAGCGGACCCCGTTCCTCCGCACCAAACCCGCCGCCACCGCCCCGACCCCCGAGCCGGTCGCCGCCGAAGCCTCGTCCGAGGTTTGATCGGATCAAAAGGGAGCATCGCCCGTGACCCGAGTCGTGGCCGACCTGGGAAACTCCCGGCTCAAGTGGGGCCTGGTCGGGCCGGACGGTCGGCTCGGAAGCACGGTCGCCCTGCCTCTGGTTGACGAATCAAGCTGGGCCGACGCCTGGGCCGGTTGGAACCTGGGGGCGGGGGCGGACACCGACTGGGTGGTCTCGTCGGTCAACCCGCCGCTGGCCGACCGGGTGGGCCGATTCCTGCTCGACCGGGGGGTGGCGCGGGTCCGGTGGTGCCGGTCGGTCGTCGACGTGGCGATCCGGCATGACGTCCTCGAATCCCACACCGGAGGGGCGGATCGGGCGCTGGCGGTGGTGGGTGCCCTCCACCGGAAGGCCGGACAGGGGGGGGGAATCGTGGTGTCGTGCGGCACGGCGATCACCGTCGAGCGGGTGTCCGAGGATGGCGTCTGGCTCGGCGGGGCGATCGCCGCCGGGTTCCGACTGATCGCCGAGGCCCTGCACAAGGGGACCGCGCAGTTGCCCTTGATCGAGCTGGGCCAAAGCCCCCCCGACCCGGTGGGCCGGGCCACGGTCCCGTCGCTCGAAGCCGGGATCTTCTGGGGTGTGGTCGGCACGGTCCGCGAACTCGTAACCCGGCAGGAAGCAGCCTCCGACGGCCCGGGGTGGAGGGTCTGGACCGGCGGCGATGCCGCCACGCTCGCCCGCTGGGTCGACGGCCCCGACGCCGAGGTCGCCCCGCATCTGGTCCTCGAAGGCTTGACCCTTCAATGACCATGACCGCCCGGGTGGCCGAGGTGTCGGCGAGCGGCCGCGGGGCGGTGGCCACCCTCCGGGTCTGGGGTCCGGGGGCCTTGGCCATCGCCGACGCCGCGTTCCGGCCGGCAAAGCCCGGCGGTCGAACTTTGGCGGAAACCCCGGTCAACCGGCTCCGGGTCGGCCGGATCGGTGCGGGGTTGGGGGATGAGGTCGTCGCCGTCGTCCTGGGCCTCGACCCGCCCGAGGTCGAGATCCAGTGCCACGGCGGCGCGGTCGCCGTCGCCTTGGTCGTCGATGCCCTGGTGGAGCAAGGGGCGGAGCGGGTCGGCCCGAAGGTCTGGGCGAGGGATTCCACCGGCTCGACGATCCGAGGCGACGCGGGCGCGGCCCTGGCCGAAGCCTCGACCCTCAAGGTCGCCTCGATCCTCCTGGACCAATCCCAAGGGGCGCTCGAAGCCGAGCTTGACCGCGTGGCCGCCGCGCTCGACTCCTCCGATCCCAAATTCACGCTTTCGCTCCTGGATGGGTTGATCGAGCGGGGGGCGTTCGGCGTCCGCTTGCTCGAAGGGTGGCGGGTCGTCCTGGCGGGTCGGCCCAACGCCGGCAAGAGTCGGCTCTTGAACGCCCTGGCGGGGTTCGACCGGGCGATCGTCGCCCCGACGCCCGGCACGACCCGAGACGTGGTGACGACCGCCACCGCGATGGGCGGCTGGCCGGTCGAGGTCGCCGACACGGCGGGCTTGAGGGCGGCGACCGACCCGATCGAGCGGGAAGGGGTCAGGCTGGCCCGGGACCGGCAAAGGGGCGCCGACCTCGTCGTCGTCGTCCTCGACCGCTCCGAACCGATCACCCCCGAGGACCGGGCCATCCTCCTCGACTATCCCGGCGCCTTGGTCGTCGCCAACAAGTCGGACCTCCCCTCGGCCTGGCACGAAAGGGGATCGGGAGCTTCCCTGAGCGTGTCGGCGGAGCGCGGCGATGGGGTCGAAGCTTTGGTCGGGGCGATCGTCGACCGCTTGGCCTTGCCCGTGCCTCCGGCGGGGTCGGGCGTGCCGTTCCGGTCGGTCCACGTCCGTCGGCTCCGGGCGATCCGGGGGCGGGTCGAGGCGGGCGACGTCCTTCGGGCACGGCGTTCGCTCGCCCGATGGCTGGGGCACGAAACGGCTTCGGTGCGAGGGGGATCGCCAACGTGATCGACGATGAGCTGCTGGCGATCTTCGAGCCGACCCTGGAACCGCTCGGCTTCCGGACCGAGGACGGCGAGGATTATCGGGACCCGCCGCTCGACGTCCTCCGCTACTACCGGAGGCCGGTCCGGCTCCACTGGCTGCCATTGATCGGCCAGGCGCAGGGCGTGGTGGCCGTCGTCCGCCAGCCGGTGGACCTCGACGGGACCGAAGGGGGATGCCGGAAGCTCCTGGATCGTCTGGCCGGTGCGGTCAACGGTCGATTCCCCCCGAGTTGGGGCCTCGGCTGGGGGAGCGTCGGCCTGACGACGGTCGTCCTGACCCCCGAGCCGATCGCCGCCGAGGACGACGTCAAGCTCGGCGCGGGGCTGAAGGCGACGCTCCGGTCGAGGGTCGTCCCGCTCGCCCTGGTCCGGCTCAACCTCGGCCAGGAGGCGATGGCGTTCCGGCTCGCGGGCGGACCCGACGGCCTGTTCCCCGAACCCCTGGCCCTGGTCGACGCCCTGACCTCGCGGTTTCGCCGGTTCGTGCCTCTTCTTGATTTTGAGTAAGAAAGATCGACAAATCAAAAAAATACGGAAGTGCTCGGTTGACTTATGATCGAACCCGGTTAGACTGAGAGCGTCGGTGATGTGGGCGGTTCGACGGGGAAATCCAATGCTTACACACACACACACTTTGTAATCGATTTTTTGTCGCTCTTGGTCTTTCGCTTTTCGCGGCAAGCCTGATGTCGTTGGGTTGCATGTCTGATCGGTTGGCAGGTTCGTCCCAAAATCTTGGAGATTCCGGGCGAAAGAGTCAACAAACAACCATCGCTGTCGAACCGGCTTCCCTCTCGCTCGGCGCGTTGATCCCCGGTCAAGTGGGACGGGGAAGCGTGACCCTTCGCAATAACAGCCGCGAGGCAGCGATCATCGAATCGGTTGAAACGAGTTGTGAGTGCGTCCACGCAAACGCCAGCCTGAAAAAGATCGGCCCTGGAGCGACAACCTCCTTGGCGGTTGAATTTGATTCGTCGAATGAGCCTGAATTTCGCGGCAACCTCTCAATTTCACTGATTGGGCGTGACGAACGCGGAATCGCGCTATTTCAGACATCGGTCAGTGTCGAGGTTCAGCCTGTCCCACCGTTGAAGTCGAGGAACGACTCCGGCGAAATCAAGAAGGGATTGGCGAGCCGATGAGCGATCTCCCAATGATGGTGGAGAAACGAAAACCAATTCCCGGCTGGTTTTTTACAACTTCCACGGTTGTACTGGCACTCATCGCGGTAGGGTTGGCTGGGCGTTTCTTTTTTGGCTCCCTTTCGTCGGCGCTCGATTATGCCGCCGGTCGGCGACTGATCGTCGCCGTATCGCAACAGTCGATCGGTACCGTTTCACCAGGCCGGCAGGGCGAAGCGACTTTTGAGATGACCAACTTCTCCGGCCGACCCGTCGTCCTTCTCGGTGCTCGTACCAATTGCACCTGTACCTTCGCCAAGTCATTACCGTTGACTTTGCCTCCTCACTCAAGTGGTCGGGTTTTGGTTGCCGTCCGTGGCGATAAAGTGGGACCGATTGCGGAACAAGTCTTTTTCTTGACCGACTCCGCGAACGATCCCTCCCTAGCTGTCTCCGTTGTCGGTCAGGTTGAGCCTTGACGAATCACTCCGATAGATCACCGAAGGGGATGCAGGATGAGATCGACCGCGAGAGGTTTGTCGCTCGTTTTCGGTTTGATTTCTCTCGGCCTCTTTGGTTTGAGTTTCCACGATCATCTCGTCAAGGCGACGAACACTCGATTGGTTGAGGGTTTGACGGTCGACGGGAATACCCGGTCTTTCGGAACGCTCGGTGTCGGTGATGAAGCGGTTGTTTGCTTTTCGATGAAAAACGTGAGTGGTCACGCACTCCGCGTTCTCGGCTCGGACGCTGTTTGCTACCAGGCGGCATGCCTCGAGCCGAAGAATCTTCCGCTAACGATCGCCCCTGGCGGGACCGGTTCGATTGAGGTCAAGGTGCTGGCTCGGAATCCCGGCCAATTCTCCAAACGAATCACGGTGTACACCGATTGTGATGGGTACAGGGAAGTCCTGTTCGGTGTCCGAGGGAATGTGATCGAGTTGAAAAATCGTGGGTGATCTGCCCGACCTTGATTGCACTCCCTACTTTCGCTTGTGTTGTGTCTCGAACCCCAGGAGTTGTTCATGAAGAAGTTCTCGCGTCTCGCTTCGCATGTGTTCGCGTCTGCTTCGTTCGTGTTCATTTTGTTGGGTGCGTTGACCCTCAATCATGTGGCTCAGGCGTCGCAGACTCCGCCCGTGGGCCTCGTGTGCACTTGCACTGGTTGTGGTGCGAAGGCGGCGGATGGCAGTTGTCCGGGCGGCTGCTCCAATGGTGCCGGCTGCCTCTCTTGCTTCTGCTCCGAAAATGGTGCTTGCCCCTGCTCGAAATGATCGCAAGTTGGCCTCTATCATGGTGGCTCTCCGCGATCTTCCATCTAGCAAAGCATGCGTTTCGAGTGCTTTGCTTCTGATCCCTAGTAGATAACCTTCACATGATCGTGGGTCGAATCACCGATCCACGATCATTTCGAATAATTTTGATACCAAGTGTCTCGACAATACAACAGGATTGTGGTATGTCCAAATCCGCTGCGTTCTCGGTTTTTTTGTTGTCTGCGGTGACTGTTCGCGCAGCCGCCGGCGATGAGCTGCTCGACCGTGTCAGATCGTCATATCCATCCGCACTTAAAATCTTGGAGGGCGCATATTCACAAGTTCATGGTTCGGGTCACAAGAAAGTCACCATTCCGATCAAACCTTCCGGCGAGCGAGTTATCACAACCAGCTTCACCATGGCCGTTGACGGTTTAAAGCAGCGCGTCGTTGAAAAAACCGAAGATCGATCGCCTGAACGAAGCGGTTTTCAGGAAGCGGTCGAGTGTGTTAACGAAAAATATTCATTTGTGTTGAAGCGTAGCGTGCCTGATGCCCCTTATCTTCTCACTGGTGTTGTGCCGGAGCGTGGTGAAGCCAACGTGGCTGAACTCGGGTCGATGTTTCGGAACGCCTTGTACGCTCCGTTTTCAGTTGAAAACCTCTTAATTTCTCGGATGATCGCTCAAACTGGTTTTCGGTTCATCGGAGCGAATCTGGTTCAGGAACAAGGTCGAGAACTGATTCGAATCCAATTCGAGTCCACCGATCCAAAAGCGGAAATCTCTGCCGGAGTTTTGTGGGTTGACCCCTCGGACGGGTGGATGTTGCAAAGATCGGAGTACTACGTTCATCCAAGTCGTAAACGGCTGTTTCGATCCACGGTCGATTATGCCAAGGAAAACGAACGTTCTGTTCCAAAGCAGGTCAACATTTTGGAACCCAGTCTGCTCCGACGAGAGTACTGGTTCGATTCGATCAAATTCGAGGGATCGCCGGAGGGCGACTTCCGATTGCCGGCTTTCGGGTTGCCCGAACTATCCGGCAAGACGGGTGCGGACCCATCGCAGAACCACATGGGCACATGGTTCATTGGTTTGGGCGTCGCCTCGCTGATCGCGGCCCTGGGATTCCGCTATTTTGCCCGGCGTGGTCGGGCTTGAACCCTGAAATGAGGCCAGTCATCGTGTTTCCGACACTCGACCGCGCCCGAACGAGGCGGGCTGGCTTTACTTTGATCGAACTCCTGGTCGTCGTCGCAATCATAGCGATCTTGATCGGCATGACTCTTCCGGCCGTGCAGGCGGCGCGCGAGGCGGCGCGACGTGCCCAGTGTCAGAACCAGCTCAAGCAGATCGGCCTGGCGATTCACTCTTACAACGACGCCTTCGGTTCGCTGCCGCCCGGACGGATGATGACATATGATCCCAGATTCGCCGGGGCGAATCCGCCTTGCACCTCGACCATCGTCGACAAGGGCGTGCTGGCGATGGTCCTCCCCTTCATCGAGCAGTCGGCGTTGTACAACTCGATCAACCAAGACCTCACGATCTTCGGCAGAGAGAACCGCACGGCGCAGTCTCAAGTCGTCGGAGTTTACGCCTGCCCGTCCGACTCGGGCGCGCCGGGGCCTCGCGCGATGGACCCGCAAATCTTGATCGATAGCGGCCTCGCCGCGGCGGGGGAACGACCGCAGGCGGCTTACACCAGCTACTCGGCCAGTTACGGTTCGTTCTTCATTCAGGCGATCCCCCGGTCGACGACCCGTTGCCTGGTCCCTTCACAACTCGCGGCACAGGCCGACGGGGCGTTCAATGACATTTCGCCGATCCGGCTCGGGTCGGTCTCCGACGGCTTGAGCCATACGGTTTTTGCCTCCGAAAAAGCGACCGCCGCGTTCGTGCAACTTGTGCCCATCGACCCGAGCGTCGCGGGCAAATACGGCTGGTATTTCTCGGGTAACTACGGTGACACGCTATTCACCAGCTTTTATCCTCCCAACCCGTTCAAGAAGGTTTCCACCATAGCATCGTCAGCCCGCCTTTTCGCGGCTTCGAGCTTGCACCCTGGCGGCGTCAACGTCCTCATGGGAGATGGGTCAGTCCGATTTGTTAAGGATACGATTAATAGCTGGTCTTTCGATCCTTTGACCGGTCAACCGGCCGGGGCGGTCCAGGTCGCGGGGGGTTGGTGGGAATCCGTCCCGGTTTCGGGCGTGTGGCAGGCGCTGGGGACGAGGGCCGGCGGCGAAGTTGGCGGCATCCCGGAGTAGTGGCGATCCGCCGGCATCGAGTTGGGCTCGTGTGGCATTCCTCTTCCTGATCGCTTAGGATTGCTGGGGCGTCAGCGCGTCGCCTGGGCAAGCGTCGGGAGGAGTGTATTCCGGTGGTCGAGGTCGAGCCGACTCTGACGCTGAGCGAGCTGGCTCGGGTGGTCCGCGGCGTCGACCCCGGCGCATTCGTGGTCCCGCCTCGGATCGTCCGCCGCGCGATCAAGCATGACCGAGAACTTCCCAGCCTGGCGCTCCGGGTTCCGCACCGCTGGTCGTTCACCATCTCCAGCGCCTCGGCGCTCCGGGTGATCGACCGCGACGAGCTTGGGCTGTCGTCCTACGAGACCCCGCCCGAGTCGATCATCCTCCTGGCCGCGCCCGAACCCGAAGACCTCGCCGCCCGACCCCGAGGCGAGGTCCTCCGCGACTACTGGCGGGCCTTGTTCCATGCCCGGGTCCACCTCCGCCTCGACGCCCGGATCGCCTCGGGGGCATTGACGCCGGGCCACCTCCGCGACCGGATCAGGCGGCTTGGCCCCTCGGTGTTCGAGGAAGCCCGCTCGGTCCTCCGCCAGGAAGATACCTTGCTCCCGCCCCGCGACGACCTGGCGGTCTACGTCGAATTCGCGGCGGTCTACCTCGAACTCCGCGAGTTCGACTCGACCCTGCTCGGGGTCTACTTCCCGGCGATCGACGACCGATCCGAGGTCGACGACGTCCTGGCCGAGGACGTCCACGCCGAGACCTTGATCGTGGCGACCCGACTGCCCGGCGCGCTCCGCCCCTCGGCGTCCCGAGGGTGGTCCGACGACGAGGCCGAAATCGGCGCCGAGCCCGAGCCCGAGCCGTCGGTCGTGCCGTCAAGGCCGCGATACCTCGGGCTCCTCGATCAGGCCGAGGAGGCATCGAGCAAGAACAATCTCATCAGGGCGGCGATCTTGCGCGTCGGCGCGGCCCGACTGGCCGGCCCGAGCATGGCGGGGCAAGCCCGGTCGCTGGCCCGGAAGGCGATCGACAAGCTGACCGGGCGGCTCCGCGACGCCCTCGAAGTCGACGACGCCGAACGCTCCGAGTGGACCGAAACCCTGGTCGCGCTGCTCAAGCCCGCCGCCCGGGGGTTCTGGACCGCCGAGGCCCGCCTGCTCTACGACCTCCAGAAGGTCTGCTTCGACCACGAAAAACCGTACTACGCCGTCGACCTGATCGAGTGGATCACCTCGCTGGGCAAGCGGCCGATCCGCCGGTTGTTGCCCGACCACCGCGAGGTCCTGATCGTCCTCCACCTCCGAGGGGCGGCGAAGCACCTGGCGTCGGCCCGGTTGCCCGACGAGGCCCGGGGGCGGCTCTCCAGGCTCCTGAAGCGGGCCGTCCACCGCGCCGAGATCCGCCTCCGCGACCGGTTCCGGCCCAAGATCGCCGCGACCCTGCTCGAAACCGGCTTCGCCGCCCGGAATCTCCCCGAGCGGGTGGCGGTCGAGAAGATGACCGAGGAGTTGCTCGACCAGGTGGTCGCCCGGGGCTTCCTGGCCATCGGCGACCTCCGCGACGCCGTGTCGAGGAACAACCGGAAGCTGCCCGACCTGGCCGGCCCCCTGGAGTTCCTCCGAGGCGACCGCCTGCTCGACGCCGACCGGAAGCTGGCCCGGGCGCTCGACGGCGTGTATCGCCGGGGGGAGATCTACCTCAGGTGGCTCCAGAGGCTCAGTTCCCTGGCGTTCGGGACCCGGACCGGGCGGTTCTTCACCCGATACCTGGCGCTCCCCTACGGCGGGACGGGCGTGGTCCTCGAAGGGTTGCAGCACGTCGTCGGGCCGATCTCGCGGAAGCTGAGCGGCCACGAATTCCACATCCTGACGACGGAGTCGTTCGCCGCCGTGGGGACCCTGGCGCTGGTCTTGATCGCCTCGCGCGACTTCCGGACCGCGTTCGGGCACTACGTCCGCCAGTCGTACCGCCTGGCCCGCGACCTGGTCGTGGGGGTCCCGACCTGGCTGATCCGCCTGGCCCCGGTGCGTCGGCTTTTGGCCAGCCGGTCGCTCGCCTTCGCCTGCCGGGCCGCCATCCTCCCCGGGCTCCTGGCCTGGGCCACCTGGCGGATCTATCCTCGAAACGAGGCGGTCGGGTCCACCCTGGTGCTTCCCGCCCTGGTGTTCGTGGCGACCAGCCTGTTGCTGACGACCCGGGTCGGGCGCGACCTCGAAGAATTGGCGTTCGACTCGGTGGGCCGGGCCTGGACCTGGGTGTTCGCCAGCCTGATCCCCGGCTTGTTCCGCCTGGTGATGGAGACCTTCGACCGCATCCTCGAGGCGATCGAGCGGGTGCTCTACACGGTGGACGAGTGGCTCCGGTTCCGAGGGGGCCAGAACGACGCGACTTTGGGCTTCAAGGCGATCCTCGGCGTCGTCTGGTTCTTCGTGACCTACGTCGTCCGGTTCGTCGTGACCTTGCTGGTCGAGCCGCAGGCCAACCCGATCAAGCACTTCCCGGTGGTGACGGTTTCGCACAAGATCATGCTCACGCAAGCGCTCCGGCTTGAATCCCTGATGCGTGGGCTGTTCGGCCAGGACCTCGGCCTGGCGGTCGCGGGGACGGTGTTGCTCCTGACGCCGGGGGTCTTCGGGTTCCTGGTCTGGGAACTCAAGGAGAATTGGCGGCTCTACGAGGCGAACCGGCCCCGGACGCTCAAGCCCGTGGTCGTCGGCCATCACGGCGAGACCCTGGCGCGGCTCTTGAAGCCCGGGTTCCACTCGGGGACGATCCCCAAGCTGTTCGCCAAGCTCCGCAAGGCCGAGCGGAAGGCGATCCGGACCGGCCAAGGCAAGGCGGTCCGCAAGCACCGGGCGCATCTCCACGAGGTCGAGGAGTCGGTCCGCCACTTCGTCGACCGCGACTTCCGCGAACTCCTGGTCCGGGGGCGGGCGATGGCGGGGACGCCGCTGGGACTGGGCGAAGTTAGCCTGTCGGCCAAGCGGATCACCGTCGAGGTCCGCCGCCCCGGCCGCCCCGGCCCCGGGTTGCGGATCGCCTTCGAGGAGCATTCCGGTTGGGTCGTGGCGGGGATCGCCGATCCAGGTTGGCTCGGCGAACTGGGCGAACCGGCCCGCCACGCGGTCGCCTCGGCGCTGGCGGGGTTGTACACGATGGCGGGCGTCGACCTCGTCCGCGAGCCGATCGTCGAGGCGCTCGAAGCGGGACGAGGGCAACCCGACGCCGACCCGATCGAGTACGACTTCCGCGAAGAGGGCCTGGTCGTCTGGATCAACCCGCTCGACCCGGTCGAGGTCCTCTACCTGCTCCGCCCCGAGCCGGGGGCCCCCCCCTTGGTGGCGCTCGGCCACGCCGACGTCGTCCCCCCGGCGATCGACACGGCGGCTCTCCTGTTCCGCGACGTGGAGATCACCTGGAGGCGCTGGGTCGACGTCTGGGAAGGAGACCGGGCGGGTTCGGATCACCCTTCGCGCCTGGTTCGCGGGTTGCCGATGCTCCCCCACCTCGAACCGGGCCGCGAGGCCAACACTCCTTCCGCCCTCCTTTGATCGATCCTCGTCAAAGCAAAGCTGGAGACATCGCCATGAGCAATTCTCGACGGATCGCCCCGCGGCCCGGCCAGGAGTCGGTCTGGGATTACCCTCGTCCGCCTCGCCTGGAACTTTCCGACAAGCCGGTCCGGATCAAGTTCAACGGCGAGGTCATCGCCGAAACCACCCGGGCGTATCGGGTTCTCGAAACCAGCCACCCGCCCACATACTACATCCCGCCCGAGGACGTCCGGGGCCAGTTCCTCGAACGGTCGTCGCGCGCCTCGTTTTGCGAGTGGAAAGGGCGGGCCCGCTACCACGGCCTCAAGGTCGGCGACCGCCGGACCCCCGACGTCGCCTGGTCCTACCCCGACCCCACTCCTGGTTTCACCCCGATCCGCGACTACCTCGCGTTCTACCCGTCGAGGGTCGACGAATGCACCGTCGGCGACGAGGTGGTCCGCAGTCAACCGGGCGACTTCTACGGCGGCTGGATCACCTCCGAGGTCGTCGGCCCGTTCAAAGGCGACCCCGGGACGATGGGTTGGTAAGCTTGAGTGGCGTGCCGGGTCGGCCCGCTTGGTTTCCTCTCGGGGGAAGGACGATGGCGAAGGCGAAGGCGAAGAAGTCGGCGGGAGCGTCGACGGTCTATCGGATCAAGGTCACGCTCGACTCGAGCAAGCCGCCGATCTGGCGCCGGCTCGAGGTTTCCTCCGACATGACCCTGGCCGACCTCCACGACGTCCTCCAGGTGGCGATGGGGTGGGGGAATTGCCACCTCCATATGTTCACCATCGGCGGCGAGAACTACGGGAGGCCCCATCCCGACGACTTCCAGGACGTCATCGACGAGCGCGGGGTGAAGCTCGCGGACGTCATCGGCGGCGAAAAGTTCAAATTCCGCTACGAGTACGACTTCGGCGATTCCTGGAATCACACCCTGCTGGTCGAGAAGATCCTCCCCGCCGACCCCGCCGACCATTACCCGAGTTGCGTGAAGGGAAAGCGGAACTGCCCCCCGGATGACGTCGGCGGGATCTGGGGCTACGACAGCTACCTCGAAATCATGGCCAACCCCGGCCACCCCGAGCACAAGGAGATGGTCGAGTGGAGCGGAGGCGAGTTCGACCCCGAAGAGTTCGAGATCGAGACGATCAACGCCCAGCTTCGCCGGTTCGGGTGATCGTCGGCGAGATCAAACATCGGAGGGGTCGACCACTTCGACCCCGGGACCGAACCGAGAAAGCCGGGCGAAGTGCGGGCCGTTGAAGGTGAGCAGGTGCGTGACTTGATGGGCATGGCACACGGCGACCAGCCGGGCGTCATGCACCTGCTTGCCGATGACGCCCAGGGCCTCGACCAAGGCTTTCCACAACGGGAAAATGGCTGGAGTCTCTTCGAGGAGAGGGAACATGGCCTCGAATCTCATCGCTATGACCTGGGCTTCGGAAGCCGACAGTCCGGTTCCGTTCACGGCGACCGGACGAGTCGCGGCATTGCGAAACTCGACGAGGTTCTGCGGCGTGATCCGAAGAACCTCGCCTCTTTGGTGCAACGAATAGATGGCGTCGGAGGCGAGTTGGTGCCTTGGGTCATCCATGTTCGCCAGGCGAACCAGGATGCTTGTATCAACAAGATAGCTCATCAATCATAAAGCCCCTCGCTGCTCAAGGCTTCGTTGGACAACGAAACGCCGCAAGGCGTCGCCACCGCGCGAAGATTGCGTTCAAATTCGTCACGAGGCTCGTGCAAGAAGACCTTCGGTATGATCCGCTGCCTCAAAACCTCGAGGACGAACTCTTCCGGGGTCGTCCCGCTCGCTAGCGCCAGCGACGCCAGCCTCGTCTCCAGTTCGGGCCCAAGTACGATGGTCACACCACTTACTCCCACCTGTTGTTTCAAGAAGTTGTCCGATCTCCCCATCGCCATCGCTGATTTTACCAAGTCGGCTCGGCTCCGAGCAAGTTCACCAAAAGTTGGTGAGTTTGATCCTAGATCAAACCGCAAAAGACGGGCAAAGTCTGAAGCTACTAATCATACATCTCTTCACGGCTCAACGGCTCATCCGATAGTGACACACCGCAGGGCTTCCCGATTGCAGCGAGCCGACGCTTGAATTCTTCGTGCGACATTCGCGGCGTGTTGTAGACCTGGGCCTGGACGCGCTCCGCCAAGATTTCGAGGGCGAGTCCTTCGGGAGTCTTCCCTTGTTCCTGGGCCATCGACGTGACGAGAGATGCTAGTTCCGGCCCGAGTTCGATCGTCATGCTCATCTCCTCGGTCTGGTTCTTTCCGCAAACGAGGGTTGTCCCGCGCGGATGCGACCCCTTACATCATAGGGGGGGGGGCAATCGGCCTCACCCTCCAAGAAGAATCGCCGACGCCCCGATCGGGGGGAAGAAGCCGCGACGCCCCGGCCCGATTTCGGCATAATACCAGGCGAGGCAAACTCCCATCGACACCGCGTTGGAGCCTGAGCCGATGACGCAGCTTGCGACCCCTTCTCGAACAAGGCGGCTGGCCGAAGTCCCCGGGCCGAAGGGGCGATGGCTGGGGGGGAACCTCCGGGACTTCTCTGCGGATCGGCTCGGGTTCCTCGACCGGTGCTTCCGAGACTTCGGCGACGTGGTGCCGATCCGGTTCGCCCATCGTCGGCTCGTCATCTTCAATCACCCCGACATGGTCGAGGAAATCCTCGTCACCCGGAACCGCCAGTTCATCAAGCATTTCGCGCTCAGGATGGCCAAGCCGACCTTGGGCAACGGCCTCCTGACCAGCGAGGGGGACTTCTGGAGGCGGCAGCGTCGGCTCTCGCAACCGGCGTTCCACCGCGAGCGGATCGCCGCCCACGGCGCGGTGA
>JAABUX010000877.1_pt1 | contig 48120 bp, 62 predicted proteins | sample 5561851 | NCBI WGS metagenome assembly JAABUX01 (sample SAMN10711883, study PRJNA513361) | rock metagenome | isolation source: Antarctica rocks | place: Antarctica: Victoria Land, Richard Nunatak red sandstone | collected 2016-01-03 | reverse complement strand
CGAGCTCGGCGATCGCGTCGCCGAGCCGTTACTCGAAGCGTTGGTCATGGTCTGCTCCTTGCGGCCCCACTGTGAGCTTAGCTTTCCCTGGGAGCCGGTACCAGATCATCCTGACACAGGGGGGGGCGATTTGATCAGCAGATACTGTTCGCCTCGCCGTTCGTAGGCGCGCTCCTGCATGGGCCTCATGCCGAGTGCATTGGCCTTGGTCGAGCTGCCGTTTCGAGCGTAGGTAACCGAAACGGAAGGAACTACCCCTCCTTCGCTCATGCTTTTTTCCCCATCATTCGCTTTTTGGTTTTTCCCACATCGGCTAGCATCTTGGTGTAAAGATCGAACAGCTTCTCGATCCGCTCAGTATCATTGCGGAACTTGCGTCCGAGATAGATGCGTTCAAGCACCTCATCGTTGTGGTCGTGTGCTTCACGCAAGTCGGCGGGCATCGCACCCGAATCGTACAGGTCGGCGATCGTTGCTGGGAAGTGCGCTTCACGTGCGACCAAGATGTCCTCGGCGCACCGGATAAGATCTGCCTTGTTCTTTTCGGTCAACATCGGAACCGGAAACGTATTCCAGCCAAGAGTGTTCGAGTACGAGAAGCGCATCTCGAGCCTGACGCAGACGGTGCCAATCCAGACCCAATGAAGCCGAGAAGCGACCAGCGCCATATTCCAGAGAGGCCGATCAAAGAATGCGTAGCACTTGTTAGAAACGATCGAGCCTGGCGGGAGTAGTCCGCAGGGCAGATACTCGCGATTTTCGGAACTAATTGCCGCGACGGCAATGATTACCTCGTCGCCCGATTGACGGACTTCACCAAACTTATAGGGTGTTTCCGCAAGCGCCCTAGTAGTCGCGCGGTCGGATGCGGCACGCTGATCTCGAACGCCAACAAAGCGTTCATGCAGCCAAGCATTCTTATCGGCAGCAGAATATTGATCGTGATCAACCCAAATGCACCTTCGCTCAACTCCGCGAATAAATTCCTGCGAGCCAACAAATGGGCGAATAAAGGTGGGCGGCACAGCGTGATCCCCTATAGCTGCCGCCGCATCATTAATGTTGAGTAGTAAGTGCCCTCCGTCGTTGGGCATGTTACCGAAGCTCATATCACTTACGTCACTGAGAGGCTTTGAAAGCATGCCGACGGTTACGTTGGGCCCCGGCACTAAATAGGCGTTGATGTTGTCAACCGCTTTAAGTGTCGTTCCATCACCATCTGCTTCGGAGAAAAGGAGCCGTGTTCGGCCAGCATGGTTTGATATGCCAACAATCACGACTGTGACGCCGGCATTGTAGCTCGCTAGGTTGGCCCATTTGAAAGATGAGTGAGCAAAGCAAATCTCGTGTCTGGTGCCAAAGATCTGCGACCAGAGGGTTTCCGCCTGACGGCCTTGACAGACTGAATTAGTGGCGACAAACGCGGATATGGCAGTTGTCTTTGTGCCGTAATCGGCGGCTTTCATAAACCAGCCGGCTACATAGTCAAGCGATTTCCAGTTCGCCGTGCGCCCATCGAAGACGGCCTTAAGGTCATCCTTTTGTTCTCTAGTCTGCCACTGACTGCCGCGGTAGGGTGGGTTTCCGCAGATGTACGTTCCACCGCCCTCATTTTCAAAGTCGATCTGTGCCTGTTGGAGCGGTGTCTGATACAGGTCATCAGCATGGAACTTCACGCCGGTACCAGTGGGCGGGCAGATGCTTAACCAGTCTAGACGCAATGCGTTACCGCAAGTTATCCAGTTCTCGGCGTTCAGCGGCAGAAACTCGGCCAGCGCCAGCTGCTTCCCGCGGTACAGCATGTCGCATTGGAACTCCGCGATGATGAGTGCGAGACGTGCGATTTGAGCGGGAAAATGACGCAACTCGATACCACGAAAATTTGTGAGCGGCATATCTGAGAGCCGACCTTCCTCGTCCCGCCGACAGTTGATTTCTGCCTCGATCGCCCTCATCTCCTTGTATGCGATAACGAGGAAGTTACCGCTGCCGCAAGCTGGATCAAAAACGCGAATGCGCGCCATGCGGTTCCGCAGATTAAGCAGTTTTCTTGAGTTGTCAACCGCTTCATCTAATCTAACGCGTAGGTCATCGAGAAACAGCGGATTTAGCACTTTCAATATATTTGGAATGCTGGTGTAATGCATGCCAAGAGCCCCGCGCTCTTCATCGTCGGCCACTGCTTGGATCATCGAGCCGAAGATGTCCGGGTTGATCTTCGTCCAATCGAGATTACCGATGTGTAGTAAATAAGACCGTGCGATCCGGCTAAAGCGCGGAACGGTGGAGCTGCCGAAAAAGAGCCCACCATTCACATACGGAAATGCGCTGGCCCAGCGTGGCAGTTCGGCACCGACGCGATCCGCAAGCGTTGTATTCATCGCGCGAAACAATTCAGCGATCACCTCATCAGTATTTGAGGCATTGGCGCTCATTTGGGTGATCGTCTCGGTGAATAGATCATTGCCGCTAAAAATGTCGGTGTCTTCCGCGAAAAAGCAGAAAATTAAGCGCGCCATGAAATGGTTCATGTCGTGGCGACGCGCTGTCGTGCCCCAGTCCGGATTGTCTTTCAGCAACTCGATATAGAGCCGATTTAGGCGACCCGTTGCGCGAATGTCGAACGAGCTGTCACGTACCTGTTTGACGGTGGAGATGCCCGCCAACGGTAGAAAGAAGCCAAAATGATCGGGAAATGCAGCGTAAGCGCAAGCAATGGTATCGCCGGACTCAAGGTCTTCCGCCTCAAAAGTGTCACCATCAGTCGCCAGCACGAACTTGGCTTTAGCCTTGGCTGTGGCGGGGCTAGATTTAAGAGCGGTAAGAGACTTGGAGACGTTGCCTGGGTCGGCCACGATGATATGGATGTTATTAGTTTGGAGGACGCCCCCAACATCAGATTTATTTGATACGCCGGCGCGCAGGCGTTTGATCGTCGTTTCCTTGTTGCCGAAAGCCTCGAGAAAGGAATACGGAAGTGCTCTCTATCAAACGTGCGCTCAGACAGAGCGGTTATAGCCTCTTCAATCTCAACAGCGTTCATGATGACTCTTTTCGCGCTTCTGAAAACGGTCGATGGTAGCTATCAACCTTTTGCAATATCGAAAACGTCCTGCGTCTCGGCGTCTCCGTTTTTACGATTAGATTCACCAAAACCGATTCTCAAGACTTCTCCAGTTGAACTCTGAGGACGGGCGAGGTGCGCCTGGGCAAGGCGACGCGCAAAAAGGGGTGTGAGATCCGTCTCGAACGCGAATCTCTCGAAGTCGATCGGATCACCGTAGACCACTTCAAGCATTTTACGAAACACGCGCGGACGCTCACTTTCTACCGCAAGATTTGCGGGCTCGCTTTTCCGCCAGCCGCGGGCCGATAAATCGGCGAACAGCGAGCGCTGGTGTCGCGGAGATATGATACCTTCCGCTGCGGCCCGCATGATCAACATAGCGATCGAGACGCCCCAGCGTGGCTTCAGTCGTCCCAGCGTCATTAATGATACCGGCGTTATGAGTTCGCGTTTGAGTGCGTCGCGTGGCACCAAAAATTCGCCGGCAAATGCGTCCGCCGCATCATGTCGGATATCTCCTGGAGGCAATGCATTTAGCGCGAGTTCGCCGAGTTCGTGGGCAGCCGTATATCGTAATCGATCACCTGGTGACAATAAGGACAAGCAAATAACGGGAATCCCTTCGGCGGTCCAAGTCGAGAAGCCATCGAGCCCAGGTATGTGAAAATTGATTGGCAGCCCTACGACCACGACTCCAAGTCGCTCAATCGCACGGATCACATTGTTGAGCGGTGAGGTTGGAGCAAAGCCACAGTCTGATCGCAATGCATGGGCGGCGTCTTCTGAAGAATTCCAAATATCTCGGTGGAGCCTTACCGGCAGCGAAGTAACGCGTGAACGAAGGCGCTCAACAACCTCGAAGATGGTGCGCGCGACGTAATATGGTTTCGACAGTTGCCGCTTAGTTTTAGCCGCCTTCGCTCGGAATTGGAGACTTCCGATCGGGAAGTGTGCGACGGGTTCGCGTTCGAACCATGATGGAGGAAATCCAAGTCGATCCGCGATGGCGTCGAATAATACGCGAGAGGGTTGTAATAGGTCAGCTTCAATTTTCGCGATTGTTGGTTGGCCACACGTCACGATCTTCGCTAGCTCGGTTTGCGTAAGTCCAGCGACTTCTCTTGCTTGCAGTACACGTTCTCCGAAGATCATTCCGAGGCATCGATGGCGCTCTGTTCCACGAGCCCAATTTCGGAGAAGTCATCGTCGACGAGTATGCGTTCAGACGGCTTTAGCAGTCTCAGCGCGGGATGGGTTAGCGATTCTCCCCAGTGTTTGTCTTTCGTATTTTTCGGACAGGCGAGTACGAGATTTGCCAGGCTGCGCTCTACCGGGTCAATATCCCAAAGCAGTAAAAGGTTAAGCCAATCGTCTGTGAAGGAAATCCCGGGTAGGGGGATCTGTTGAAAATAAAACGCTGTTTGCGCCTCAGAGCTAGGCGGGGGTAACTTGCCATCAGGCGCCGATTTGCGTATTCGTATCTGGAAGCGTCCGTGCTGTAGATATATGCCGTTGTTAGCGATGTCGAATCGTTCAAACGCGACCTTATCGTGTTCGTCGATCGCCTTCATCCCCTGGCCGTCGAGCAACGAAATGGCGTGATAGCGCACGAGGCCGGCGTGGACGCCAGGATCCCAGCGCCGTTGCTCGCCGTTATCTTTCTCCGCGAAGAACGCCGTAGCACGCTGGTTCGCTATTTCGAGGACCCACCAGACGACATCGGTGAATTCCTGAAGCTCGTCGCTCACCGCATCGAAGCTTAGCATCACTGGCAGATGGGTAGGCATAATATTCTACACTTCTGCCAAACTGAGCACGAACCTGCAGGTCTAACGTTGTCGTCTCGCTGGCCAGAATCTCGAATCCCGTGTTATCCGTCCGGCGCAGGGCGGGTCGGAATAAGGTCGGCGTTACTGCCTGCGCGATCGCACGCGCGACGCGCGAGGAGAAACGTCCTGATCGAAGACGAGCAACGCCTCGCCCAGAGACCGGCTTATGGCCGAGGATGCTCTCGATGTCAGGAGCATCCGCAGTAAGGCGGTCGTTTTGACACCTGGCTGCCTCACGTCATGCGAACGAGCTTTCCCACCTTGTGCACTCGATGCGCGATCCAGGCTTCTGTGACGTTCGTTCGCGATCGCTCGAACAAGGGTTCTTTTTGGTCCGGCGTGATGATCGCGACAGTGAGCCTCATTGCCCTACAAAATATGGTCGCTCAGAATCTCCTCGCTGCTTGCATGTGCTGATACTCGGAAGTGTAGCGGCCTGGATGATTTCGTTTGAATGGCCAGAGGAATGAAGAAAGCGAATCGACCGAACATGGCGGGTCACTCCGAGTCCTTCATCCGCGTCCGCGACGCGCTGCTCGAGCTCGAGGACGGCGATCGCTTGCCGATCGCGCGACTCTTCGGCGCGATGCAGCATCCGGAGCGCGATCTCTCGGCCGGCGCGCTGCAACTGCTCCGCGTGATCGTCACGCTCGACGACGACGGCCTCCAGCGTCTGCAGTACGGGTTCGGACGTACGTGAACCGATGGGGGCAGATTCCGCACGCCGCGGGATGTCGGAATGACCTTCGGCCGTCTCGCGGTACGGCAAAAGAGGCGAGAATGGCACCTAGGAGTCTGTCGGGCTTTAAAAGCTTGATTATGAGGAGCAACGCGGAGCGCAAACGAGCGGTCTCATTTTGGCAAAAGTAATCATGTAAGCGCTCCGAGCTATCGTCGTAAGCGTTGTTAACTTACATAAGCTATCTTACTTCATGCGATGGACAGCTTGGTAACGGCCGGATTACCTTGACCACTCCGGCACGATTGTCGTGACCATGGCCCGGGCTTTAGTTTCCCCTCCGCGCCCTCCCTGCGGCATGTCGCGTCCGCAATCGATGACTCTCGCCGGCGAACTCGAATACGATGCCGTTCTGGACGAGGCGATCGACGACGGCGCTTGCGGTCATGGGATCGGGGAAGATTTGCGTCCAGTCCATGAAGGCGAGGTTTTGTTGTGATCGCGACGCTTGCGCGTTCATATAGCGTTTGGAGATGACTTGGAAAAGCAGGTCCGTCGCCTCGCGCTCGTGCGGAATGTAGCCGAGTTCGTCTATCAGTAAGAGATGATAGCGCTCATAGCTTGCCAGGCGTGCCTTGAGGCGGTCTTCGCGTTTGGCAGCGATCAGGGTCATGCGATGCGCGCACGCACACCGTTCTCGTGTCGCTTGTCGACTTCGAGGGCGGCGAGTTCATGCAAGTAGGCGAGTTTATCAACTTCGTCTCCAGCGACGCGTCGATATTGCGCGAGCATTGTCGGGAGGCGTAGCGTGCGGAGATGCTCGTCGAGCAGCGACAGATTGGTCATGCGGCGTTCTCTTTGAGATCGGCGAGTGCGTAGCAATCGAGATGAGCTTGCGGCGCCGCGATCTTGGCCGCATCGGGCAGGGTCTCGGCGCCGAGCACAGCAACCGGCTGGGCTGCGCGTTGCGCGAGCAGCAGGGCGATTGCAGCTGGGTCGGCGACTCCGGCCTGCGTTGCTTTCCTCACGGCGTCGACCACTGCGGGGAGTCGATGGTGTTCGAGCAACGCGATGACTTTGAGAAATTGCTTGCCCGCAGTATCGCGATCGCGGCGAACAAGTTCTTGTAAGAGCGCTCGCAAAGCCGCGGGAAACCGGTCGTTGTTGAAGACCTCGGCGCGCTCGACGGCGCGATGTTTACGCGTGAGCGCATCGAGATAGTGCAGCGGGTCGAGCATCGCGCTGTTGCGAGTAAAGAGCCGATCGTGCTCGGCTGCCAATTCACCATCGACGATGATGCGGACGCGATTCGCGAAGAGTTCGATCGTTGCCGGACGACTAACGCATGAACCACGGTTCGTCGATCGAAGCGTGCCAGCAATCTATGCCACGTTGCTCGAAGAAGACCAATACTACGGCTCCATCTCAACGATGTATCGCGTGTTGCGAAGCATCGGCGAAGTCGGCGAACGGCGCGATCAGGCGACGCGCCCAGCCCACGTAAAACCGGAGCTCTGCGCGACGGCTCCGAATCAAGTGTGGACTTGGGACATTACCAAGTTGCACGGTTCCACCAAATGGAAATACTTCTACCTCTACGCGATCATCGACATCCATAGCCGATACGTCGTCGGTTGGATGGTTGCAGATCGCGAGAGCTCGGAGCTTGCAAAGACGTTGATTTCCGAGACGGTCGCGAAGTATCAGATTCCACCAGGCACGCTGACGATCCACGCCGACCGTGGAAGCTCGATGACCTCGAAGCCCGTCGCGTTTCTTCTCGCCGAGCTCGGAGTGACAAAGAGTCATTCTCGCCCGCATGTCTCTAACGACAATCCCTTTGTCGAATCTCTTTTCAAGACCGCGAAATACATGCCGCAGTATCCGGCAAATATTTGCCAATCTTGCTGAAGCTCGCGAGTTTTGCGCCACCTTCTTCGAATTCTACAACAACCAGCATCGCCACAGCGGTATCGCACTCCTCGCGCCCGCGGACGTTCACTTCGGGCGCGTCGAGGAACGCACGATCGCGCGCCAACGAACCCTCGACGTCGCCTACGCCGCTCATCCCGAGCGCTTTGTCCGCGGCAGACCCAAGGCGCCGACCCTTGCGCCCGTAACGTACATCAACCGACCCGGTGACCAGGCCGCGACGCATGCCGACGCGGCGTGACAAGACAGGCCCGCTCAACAATCATTCTCTACGTCCGGCCTCATTATCGTTGACAACTTCCGATCGGCGAACGTTTGGCACTCGTCATTGTCTCGCTCGATCTCCATGGGGACGGTGGCATGACAAACGACGTCCGGCTCGCCGTTTCGAACGTCGTCATGCTGTTTCGGGCGGAACGTCTCGATTTTACAAACACCGGTCGGAGCGACCGTAGCAACGTCATCGCGATCCGTTAGCCCGTTTGGTCGACCTGCGTTTGGTGAAGCGCGCGCTCATTCAGCGACATGATATCGAAATAGCGTAGCTGGAGGCTCCGCATCATCACTTTGCCATTGCCCTCGTGATATGCTCGAGCGTAGTAGTGCACGAGCGCGTCAGTCGTGTACACCAGACCGCCGCGCCCTTTATTGCAGTCCGCGCACATCGGCAAGGCATAACTCGTCGCGATCTCGTGCTCCTCAGAGGATAGCGAACCCTTTATCGACACGAGGACGTGATGCGGGATGAGATGATCCGCCTCGATCCTCGAACCCTGGGCTAAGCGGCGCACGAGTTCGCGAAGTGTCTCGGGTAGAGCATCGAGCCACTCGCGCGTAGCGAACGTCGTCATCTGCAGCAGATACGGCCTTAGTGCCGCATAGCTGCTCGTGCGAAACTCGCGCAGGCAATCGTGAACGACTGATGCGGCTGCGATATCGAACGGCGGCGTGCCGCACACCACGCACTTTCGCGTTAACATGGCGCGAGTTCGCGCCGTCGGACGAATCTCGAGACTCCGATCGCGCTTTTCCGATGGCACCGACGCGATCCACGAGGCCGGCAGCATGTTTGAATAACGATCGTCGTCGAGGAAGAAGTCGCGCGATACCCAGTGGCCGCCGCTGATCGACGTCATCGTATGGCCCTGCGCGCAGACGATCTTGATGCGCTTCGGCTGCGACTCGTAGAAGCGCGCTTCGAACTCAGTCGATCCGCACGCCATGCCACGCTGATCGGCGGACGAACGCGGCGGAAGTCGTGGTCCTCAAAAGCGCTTGCGAGATCGTGAGCGGGGTCCATCGGAAAAGGCCACGTGAGGCGGCTGGGCGCGGCAGCCCTGTCGAACTCGCGTTCGTCGTGTCCAGCACGAAATCGCGCCTACCACCCTTGGGGCAATACGCCCTGAAACGCGTACCTTATCATAAATTTAACGAACGTCGTTCTTGTTCGCTTCGGCTACGCTTAGCGGCCGCTTCGTGCAACGTCCTCCTTGGATGCCCGTAGGACGGCCGTACTCTTTAGGAGCCGAGAACGGCGATCACGCAGAAGAGACGGAATAAACGCAACATTTTTCGAATATTGCGTTTAGAGAGGATCTGGAGTATGCTAGGGGTCGAGAAGGAGCCAACCATGACCGCAATCGTGATGGAAAAATCGATCGTTGCAGCAAAGCAAGCTGATGAGCCCGCAATCCGCTCGGTGGAGCATATGTTGAGCTCTGCTGCCCTTCGAAGTGAGCAGCGTCCACGTCTGGTGGGAGCCGATGGGACGGCACTCGACTTGCCCGAGCCGGTCTTTCAACTGCTACGCCAAGTCGTTCATATTTTGGCTCAAGGTGATAGCGTCTCGATCGTTCCGGTCCATAAAGAACTGACGACACAGCAAGCCGCCGACCTTCTCAACGTGTCGCGACCCTATCTCATCACGTTGCTCGAGAAAGGGGAGATCGAGTTCTCCCGGACGGGAAAGCACCGGCGCATCCAATTCGGGAATGTCATGACGTACAAGCGAAAGCGGGATGCCGAGCGTCGTGAAGAGCTTGCGGAACTGACTCGCATGAGCGAACAATTCGGCAGCTACGACTAGCGGAGACGCGTCATCTCTTCGTTCTACGTCGTTCTCGATGCATGCGTTCTGTATCCATTCTACCTTCGAGACACACTGCTTAGAGCGGCTGAGAAGGGACTATTTCGAGTCCACTGGAGTTCGATGATCCTTGAAGAAGCGCGCCGAAATGTCGTGGAGAAGGCTCACGTGGACGAATCGGCTTCGCATCGTCTTATGGATAGCATGTCGAGGGCATTCCCTGAGGCAAGAGTCGACGGCTACGAGCCACTCATCGCGGCGATGACGAATGACGAGAAAGATCGGCACGTCGTCGCCGCGGCAGTCCGATGCCATGCTCAGGTGATCGTAACCGCCAACCTCAAAGACTTTCCCGAACATGCGCTCGAGCCGTATGAGCTCGAGGCTCAGCATCCAGACGAATTTCTTTGCTACCTTTTCGACTTGGATCCGGGACGCGTCTTGCAAGTCGTTGTGGAGCAGGCCGCAGATCTTCGCAAGCCTCCGAGAACGGTACTCGAGGTTGTCGAAGGGCTCGGTCGAGTCGTGCCCGAGTTCGCAGAGCTCGTCAGAGGCGCGTTGCCCCGTGCGATGACGGCTCCAACGTAGCCGACATCATCACGTTACCGCGACTGACCAAGCGAAAATTCAGGGCTTTGCGAAGCCTGCCAGTTCTGCAACGATTGACCTCCAAGCGATTGCCACGGCTGACCCGGTGCCTGTATTTGAGCGTCGACACTTCCATTCGCACCAACCGCAATATTGACCATGTTGCCCGGCTTCATGGCCGCATCGAACGCGCTCGGGTCGCTGAACTGCGAGCGTAGCTCGTGGAGCGACCATTGTGCCGTCTGGCCTCGACCGAGGTTCTGCGTTACGATATCGCCGTCGATGCTCTTGATGCTGCCGAGGAAGTTCGCACCCGGTTGTACGGTGCGCTCCCGCCCGTCCGTAGACACGTGGAGCGCGGATGAACCGATCGCAATCCCGGCGCCGATCTCGAGCGAGACCCCGTTCGAACGAAAACGGGCGTCATGCTGAGCGAGGCGCTGCTCGAAGATGGCGCGGGTCTCGGCCCGCATCGCAGCCGGATCGAAGCCGTGCCGCACGAGTGCGGCCTCTCCCTCGGCAACGTGGCGCTCCCACGGCTGGCCCTAAAGATGTTCTCTTAGGCTCGTCCCGAGATCCGGATCCGGAATCCCGAATTCGTGCGAGATTCCGAGCTTGCCACGATGATGAGGGAAGGGTTCCATCGGGACTAGGTTGTGAACGCTGTGAACCTGCTCGGCCGAAAACTGACCGGTGCCATCCGCGTGATTCTTCTCGACAATATGATGCCAGTCTCGGTCGACGCCGCCGGGCTGTCTCGCCGGTCCCATGAAATTCTTGAAGTCGTCGAAGCTCTTGAATTCGCCATTGCGCTCTGCGTCCGTCAACGTGCGGCTCGATGGCCTCACGACCGCGCCGATCGACGCAGCGGCCGATTGAATCTCACCCGCGTGCGATGCGACGAACTCGGCTGCCTTTTCAGCGGCGTGGGCGGCGAGTTCGGCCAGCTTGCCTTCCGGAATCACCCAGGAGCCGAGCGACGCTGCGCCCTCGATGCGCTCTAGCGGTGAACTCGACGGCGACACGACCTTGTCAAAATCATCTTTCAACAGCGTTTTGAAGGCGCTCGAAGCAAACGCCCCGACACGATATGCAAAGTCTTGGAATCCATGCGACGTGGGCGGCGCGGGCGTAACGTGGTGCGGCGAAGGCGTTGTTACCGCCGGCTCGCGCGCCTCGCTCGCATGAGGATCAGGCTTATGATAGGGCTCCCCTACTCGGGGAAGGTTCGGGACGTGGATCGTGCTGCCGTCCGGAGCCGTAACGGGAAAGGTGGAGGGGCCTTCGTCCTTCTTAGCCATCGGACTCGCTCGAGCGGTCGCCGGTCGACGGCTTCTCGCGCGCTCGGATCTCGGCGAGACGTTTTTCGACCTCGACGGGGTCGCCTAGCGTATCGCCGTACAGCAAGAGATTGCGCGACCGATCCGCGCGTACCGACGCGACACCACTGTTCAGATCAGCAACGCGAGCTAGCGTAGCGATCCCGGCCTCTCGGTGACTGTGGGTGCGGGCGAGAAGTCGAGCGACGCTATAGGCGATAAAGGGGTCGTCGCTCTCGAGCAAAGGCGCGAGACTCGGTAAACCGCCACGCTCGCGAATCACAGCTGCATAGCTTTCAACTGCTGCTACGTGGACGCCGCCTTCTTCCTCGCTACCAAACCCGTTGAGGCTTGCTTCAACGAGCTTAGACTCTCGCAAGAACCCTTCGATCAGGCTCTCCGGCGACATTCGAGCGAGCTCGGCTTTGCCGTATCGATAGTCCATCATATCTGCGCTTCTTTACCGGTGCGTCACTTCTTCGCGATGGCAGCGTGCCGACTCGACGGGATCGGCCATGCGTATCTTGCGCGGGAGGCGGTAGCGGGTCCCGCGGCCGCGGCCGATCGGCTCGATGACGCCTTCGGAACGCAACGCATCGAGAATGTCGCGCGTCGCCTCGCGATCGCCGCCGAGGAACGGCTCGACCTCGGCTGCCGTACACCCGTCGAGCCCGCTCTTGCGGATCGCATCGATGACACTCTGCCGGATCTCCGCGCTTGCGGGCTCGCGAGCCTCCGTCTTTGCAGCAGCGGTCGCGCGCCCGTTGGATTTTGTGACCGGCGCCTTCGGAGCGCTGGTCTTTCGCATCAGCGACGTCTCGCGCCAGCGATCGAGAACGTCGCACGGGCAGGCACGACCGCAGAGGTCGGCGTTCGTCCGAACATCATCGAAGCCGGGGTCGGCAGTGCGACGGAGTTCGTCGAGTTTGTCCCAGAGCGGGAACTGGACGCCACAGCGACTCGGGCTCTCACGTGTCGGCGTCACGGAGGCACCATCAGGCTCGCGACCACGAAGCTCGAAGATTCCATAGAGAGCGACGCCCGCTCCGAGGCGATCCAACCACCCCACGCGTAGCGTTTCGGTGTCACCTCGTCGCGCCGTCGATCTGCTCGACACGATTCAAACCGAAATCGCGAGACGACCAGAATCAGTCGATCGATATCGCGAAATGCTTAAGGATCCGCACCCGTGCTTCCGTTTGAGCGCAGCATATGGATTGAAGAAAGCTGACCCAGCAGCTGCGGCCGCTACGTTCAAAGAACTTTCCAAATCGAACTCCGAGGGCGGTATTCCGAGCAAGGCTCTCCTCGAGGTGTTCGCGTTTCGAAAAATGGGCTACTCAGTCTGAAAACACGAACTATATATTATATGACGATGCAGACGGAGATGAATGGCCGTGATCGGACTTCCGCTCGGGCGCGGACAAGCTACGTCGATCGGTAGAGTTCGTCGGCCGCATGATCGACGAGGTCGCGGTCGTTCAGGGTCGCGATGAGCTCGCGTGGGAGAGTGCGGATGCCGCCGCGAGCGCCGGCCAACGCGCCGACGATAAAAGCTATCGAGCGACGATCCGATACCAGATTTCCCTTCCGCGGCCGATCGATTGCACGACGATGTCGGGTGCGAGCTCTGCCACAATGCGCCCGCCTCGATCGAAGCTGATCTCGAACGTCGAGTCCGGCACAATGTAGCTCGGCGAGGTCTTCTATCGACTATCGCACGGCTGGATCGTAAATGAAGTCCTGCCCGCTGCGGTACGCTCGGTACGCGTCCGCTTGGATGCGCGCGCCACGAACGGGGTTGTGTTCGATATGGCGCGGGCGACAGGCCACGATGCGTTCGCGGATGCGGTGTGGATCGATCTCTCCAACGCCCGTCCAAAGGGGGCCGTCGCCCTCCGGGGCGAGATGGTACGCGCGCACGGCGCCTTTGGGCATCAACGCGTTCCCTTGAAGGGTGGACGTTCCGTCGGCTAGTGCATAGAGGTAGCCGATCGTCTGGCCGTTTTTAGCGACGACTTCTCGAATGTCGGTAATGAGTGCGATCGCGCGCTCCGAACCGACGCCGTTCTGCCCGACGTAAAGGGGCGAATACGCGCAACCCTCGCCATCGCGTAGCGGAACGGCCTTCACGGGAGCCGTCGCGCAACCAAACACGATCGCGAGCGTCATCGCGATCGTGGAACATCGGGCGACGATCAACCCTGGCGTCCGAGGCCGAGATCGTGTTGCTGTCCCGGGATCTCGATGGTCGCAACGACCGCGGGTCCGCGGGATTGTATCGTTGCATAGTCACCGACGGAAACACCGAGCGCTGCGAGCGTCGGATTGTCGGCCTTCGTTTCGGCGGCCGCATGGATAACCGGTGCGGGAGCGTTGCCCTTACTCGAACCGTCGAGGCGATCGTCGAAGATGCGCGACTGCGCGTCCATCGGCTGGAGGTGTTCGCCCACGCGAAGGACGCCCTGCGCGTAGGGCGTGATCGCTCCCACCTGAGCTGGCGAGACCGATCCGGAGAACACCGCGATGCTCCCTTGAGCTTCGGGCTGCGGCGTCGTATCGGTGCGCCGCTGGTAGTAGTTGTGGCCGTCGCCGCCCTTATACACCCAGCCCGTGCACGTTTGTCCGTCCATGATCGCATTGATTCCAGTGACCGCCGTCGTGCCACGAACGGCGGGGATCTGGTCGCCGACGGTCTCTGGCGAATTATGATATTGACGGCCGGCGAGAGGCGATGGGTGCCGATCGGCATGGTCGATGCCGCTGATGAGCGTGCTTCCGGAGGGAAGATTGCGCGAAGGATCTCCGGGTGGAAGTTGCGTGATCGGCGCATCGCCGGTCGGCGCCATAGGACTTCTGGGGTTCGATCGAACGATTCGCTTGAAAGTAATCGCGGTTGTCGGGACCGTGGTACACCTACCCAATCTCAGAGCCGCCATTCCAGACGCTTTTGATATCGGTCGCTACGACGATCTCGCGATGCTGTTCGCTGATCGTTTGGCCGAGACCGACCGGCGATCCACAGACTTGCGCTTCCTCGTTCGGAGGCTGCATCGACACGACAAATGGCTGTTGGTGGGACGACATCGGTTCCTCCGAGAGGCCGGGCACGGTGAAGCAAGTGAGGCAATTTCGGCGTCGGTAACATGGCGACCCTTTGCGGTCCCGCGTCGCGCTACGGAGACGGCGCTCCGGACAGCAGTAGTGTCGCGTTGTAGCCGGCGTGGATCAGCACGCACATCCCGAGCGATCGGAATCGCTGCCAGACGACGGCTAGCAAGAGAAAGCCCGGCAGATGTGTGATGAGATTCGAACCGAGATTCGCGACGCTCGTGACGTGAACGAGCGTGAAGAGGAGCGAGACGATCGCGATTGCGGCGAGGCCTCCGAAGCGTTCGAGCCACGTCTGCAGGCCGACCTGAAAGAACAGCTCTTCCGTGAGAGGCTCGCCGGCGATCGCGAGCGCCACCCCGGCCGGATGCTTGTCGATCGGCACCGCGCCGAGACCGATATGGAATTGCAGATCGACGTTGAGCGCCTCGTAGGCATCGAGCGCGAACACGCCGCCCGCGACTACGAGCCAAAACGTCCGGTTTGAGGCGCTTCCCGCCCAGATCCGCGAGAGAGACGGCGCGCTCCGCCAGACCTCGTAACATGGCAAGATCCCGTACACGACCGCGAGCCACCAGCCGTAGAGCGTTCCGACGAGACTCGCCGTGCCGCCCGCGCCTACAACGCCCGCGGCGAGCGGGCCGAAGGCCACGGCGACGAGCGTCGCGCGAATCGGCGTCGCCCGCTTGAGGAAGGCGGCAATGGCGCCGTCGAGCGGCCGTGATGCGACGTCGCCCGTCGCACGCACTAGCGGCTCTGCTGCAGACTCTGCTGGCGTGAAGGCGCCTGCATCGACTGCGCGAGCGCCGCTGCGTCGATGCCGCTACCGTTGCTCCGAATATCGACGGATTGGTTGCGGGTCGCGGCGAGCTCGAGCTCTTGCAGCGCCGGACCGTTCCGCTGATCGCCGAGCAGCTCTTGCGTGCGATACGTCAGGGTCTCGCCGCCGCGCACGGATTGCACGACGACCTGATCGTTCGCCTGAATGATGCGTCCGCTCTGCTGAAACGGCGTCAGGTGCCGTTCGGCCGTGTCGACGCCGTTTTTCGTGCGCACAAACGAGAGGTATCCGGGCTCCTGCGGAAACGCTGCGTCGTGCACGCGCTGGCCGATCGCGTTCTCGAGTCGGCCCACCCCGGCTGCCATCTCGGAGAAGCCGACGACGCCGGACGCCGTGATCGCGCCGCGGAACTGCGCCGGCAACTCGCCACGCACGAGGCTCGACGGCTCGCTCGTCGCGAGTCCACGGATCTGCTGCTCCGGGAGGGGATGCGAAGCGCCGGGAGATGAGGGTAGACCGTGGAGCTTGCGCTCGAGGGCGAGCGTGTCCGTCGCCTGCTCCGGCGAGAGACCGCGCGCTTCGAGTTCGCGCATACGCGCCGGCGGTTCCAGCGCGTTCATCAAGTGGCTCGCGACGTCGGGACGTCCGGCCTCGATCATCGAGCCGACCATCGCACTGTTGGAGTTGTGCAAGATCTCGCCACTGAAGTCGTAGAGCGGCGGGCCCGCACTCGCGTTATAGCGTTCCCACGTCTGCACTGATGCGCGCCGAGTTGATCGAGCGACTGCGTGGCGCTCGCGTGAACGGGCATGGTAGAATTTGCATTTGTTTGCGGATCGACGTCAATGTCGTCGTCGTCTTACCGACGCCGCCCTTCAAATTGATGACCGATAAGATGTACGGCATGCTGCTAAGCCCTTTCCCACGCACCGACATGCATCATGCTAAGACGATGTGTCGGTTTCCAGATAGACGCTGACTCACGTTTAGGGTTTGTTTCACAGTAACTGGCGCCCGATGCAATCGTTTCACATCTGCAGGCTGAAGTGGTTTGTTTGCATTGCTCAGACGTCGAATGACTACTTTACGAGCTTTAGTCTTTTGATGTCGCTTTCATCCCAGCCCGTGTTGTTCAGCAAGGTTTTTAACAGTTCTGGTCCCATCGTATCTGACTTGTGATGCACGTGAATTGCCAGTCGTCTTCGCGGTGGCCCAAGCTTGAGAAAGACTGTCGAGGAGCCTTCAGCCTCATCTTCATAGAAGCCGTCCCGTCGTAAGGTTTTTATGAATTCGCCTTCGAGAGACTCTTTAATTGGCTCCAACATAGATTGGGAGAAGCCCAAAAGGTCCCACCATAGACGCTGGTCTGCGGTTGTGGCTCGCGCGGATCAAGGTCCATAGGGTAGCCAGGAAACTTCTCCCCGTGTTTCTGGAGCGATCGCAAATATGCTTGAATCGCTTTGATTGTGCGGTAAATCGTTTCGAATAGAGTCCGCCCGTCGATCGCAAGACCGGGTAATTGAGGGACGGTTGCGAGAAACGCCGAGCCGTCTCGTTGTATTACGATACTCAAATGTATCGGAACGGCATCTACTTCTTGCTCGCGTTGCTGCTCAATAAAAGCAAGTCGAAACAGCTTGACCGCAACGCGGCAAGCCCAGTAAGCCTCCAGTGGGTATTTAAGCCCGCCCCACATTCTATGCTGTTCCTTCCAAGCTGTTGTTAGTTATGTAATCCCACCGCATCAGGAAGTGTTTGCCCATCATCTTGTTATCGCACATACGGTACCCTCGCGTGAGGAGTTCCGTCGGTCGCGGGCTTCCATGGCCGAGGACTATGCACTTGATTATAGCGGAGTCCTCCAAGCCGCCTTCGCCCCTACCGCTATCTTCGAAGCCGCCTCGGGGCTACGCCCAGCTCGTCGCAGAAGGCTTCGAAGCTTGGCCACACCTTCCGAATACGTTTGAAGAGCCCGCTGCGGTGCAGGCGTAGCTCCCAGCTCGACGGCGCGTAGCCGAGCGTCTCAACGACAGCTCCGTAGTCGGTCTTGCACCGCTCGCGCCGAGCTTGCTCATCGTCTCCCTTCCCGTTCCTCTGCAACGGCGGTGAAACTCCCAGTTCATCGCAGAACGCTTCGTAGCTGGGCCAGACGCTCGGGTTCGTCTGTAGAGGCCGGCCGTGTGCGTGTCGAGTTCGAGACTTGTCGGCGGATGGCCGAGTCGGCGCATCAGGGCGACGTATTCGGCGCGGTACCGCTCGCGCTTCGCAGAGTCGTCTCCCTTGACGATGCGGTTCCGCCGGGCTGGCGCGGCATTGACCTCGTCGCAGAACTCCGGAAAGCCGCCCCACTGGACGCGAATCATCCGGTAGAGGTAATGGTCGAAGCGCACCAAGTCGGCGGAATTCGGCGATCGCCCGAGCTGCGAACTCGGCTACATTCCGTACGAGCGCGAGGCGACGGACCTGCTTTTCCAAGTCATCTCCAAACGCTATGAACGCGCAAGCGTCGCGATCACAACAAACCTCGCCTTCATGGACTGGACGCAAATCTTCCCCGATCCCATGACCGCAAGCGCCGTCGTCGATCGCCTCGTCCAGAACGGCATCGTATTCGAGTTCGCCGGCGAGAGTCATCGACTGCGGACGCGACATGCCGCAGGGAGGGCGCGGAGGGGAAACTAAAGCCCGGGCCATGGTCACGACAATCGTGCCGGAGTGGTCAAGGTAATCCGGCCGTTACCAAACTCCCGAAGAGCCCATTAAAGAGGTAACTGTGGTTGCCGAACAATCATTTCGGGCAGCCTTATTTCTGGGAGAGTCGCGCGCTCAGTCTTTTGACCGCTCTTTGTTACGAGTGGCCGATCAGTGGTGTAGAGGACATCGCATTTCCGCACGATGGCCGTCGCGACGTGAATTGCGTCCTGGGCTCGAATTTGAAAATCCCAGCTGACTATTCGCGAGAGCTCTGCAATAATCAGATCGACTGCCGAGTACGAAATGAACTCCCTGTCCATAAGTGATGTGATAAACGCTTCGTCCGCGCGGGTACGCCGTAGAACTGAACGTTCACTCGCGATGACTTCGGTAACGGTCAGAAAGCTTGTGTGTAGTTCGATACTGCCATCGCGACCCGCGTCCAGTATGTCGGTGCTCGCCGGGGAATGCGGCTCATTTCCGTGAAGGTGTGCAATAAAGATGCCGCTGCACGCATAAACGCGCACTGGGAAACTACTCGCTCGACCGACGCATTTGCGAAAGAAAGTCTTCGGTCGATTTTCCATTCGTAAAGTCTGGGATCGCTCCGGCAGTTTCGCTCAGTGGTCGATTCGTGCGGCGGGGTGCTAAATAAAGGTCCTGAACTTTGATAGAAACCACGTTACCGAATTTATTTGTCGTTATTAACCCCGCAGCGAGAACGCGATCGCCTAAAAGATCTTTAGCTTCGTCGACTTGTCCCGGCGACATGTAGCATCGAACGACGTCGCCATGGTCGCCGAAAACGGTGACGTACGGGTCACGATGGACAGACAGTACGTCGAGGCTTCCAAGGATTGATCCAAAGTAACGTCGCGCGGGACGCAATAAAATGTCGACGTTCTTAGATGACGCGGCCGACAGCGAAGCCTTTCGACCGTCCGGCGACGTAACTTCCATGGTGCCTTCTCCGGCAAGATTGCTTAGGCGGCGGACTGCGGTGAGTGCCCTATCGGAGAAGTACGACGGCTTTGCGGTAGCCGATTCAACGGCTCGAAACCCGTCGATGAGTGCGTTTTCCACAAGATCTGAAAGTTCGCGGTCCAATGCGTTAAGCTTGTCCGTACTAGGCGTCGGAGCGAACGACATGATAGCGCTACCGTAGCTGAGATCGGTTAAAACCCATTCACCTGGTCGTGATGCAGCTGCCCGCGAGACACTGCGAAGAGTCGCTCGAATTTCGTGTACAAATCGCTCGAAGTCGTCAAGGGTAACCGCTCGCTTTCGCAACGAGAACGTCAAGGCAGAATTCCGCAAACTAGTGGGATCGACGATGAGGTTCTTTCTGCGTATTGCCATTGCTCACTCAGTTCTGCGATATATCGGGGGTGCTCGCCTGCTCTCTCCACCGCCTCCGAGAGGCCGAGTACGGTGAAATCGAGTCTGCCGAAGTAGGCGCCGAAGAGATCGCGACCCTAAGTAGCTCTAGCGGGATGTAGGACGGCTTGCGAGGTCTCAAGACTCTTGCGGCACTTTCCGATCGGATCGACCGCGCAAACCTTTTCGCCCCTACTCTCGTTCGATGCCGCCGAGCAAACCTTGAATCGCGCCGCTCACGAGGTCGCTTGCGCTGAGTCCCGAGATCAGGCGCTCCGGTAGTGCTCCCGCAACGAATTGCGACCCCGCGATGGCGCCCGCGATCGAAGCGATCGTATCGGTATCGCCGCCGGACGCCGCTGCGGCCGCGATCGACGTTGAGAGATCGGTCGCGTAGCAGCAGACGATGGCATGTGCGGCCGCGACCGTCTCCCAGCCGCTCATGCCGACGTCGCGGAGATGCTTCGGGAGCCGGCCGTCCACGATCGTGAGATCCGCATGGAAGGCGTTCCACGTCGCAAGAAACGTTGGTTCTTCGACCCCGCTGGGCACGTCGATCGAGAGCGGCTCGCCGTGAATACCGTCGAACACGAGGACCGCTACCGCCTGTGCGGCCGCTACGGCGGCGGGATGACCGTGCGTGATCCGCGCCTGTACGGCCGCGATGCGAAGCACGTCGCTGCGATGCTCGAGGATCGCAATCGGATGAGCTCGCATGGCGGCGCCGTTTCCACCATCTTCCGGCGCGCCGCACGTCGCCGCATCGGCACCGTGTCGTAAGCGGCCGAGCGCCTTGGTCGTTGCTCCGCCTGGCCCGCCTTTCCAAAACATATCGCCATACGGACCGTGATGCTCGTCCAGATCGGTCAGGAAGCCGTGTGCGAACTCCTTCGCTGTTGGGAAAGCATGAAAATACAAGGTCTTTGCGACCGAGAGCGCCATCGCGGTGTCGTCGGTCGGTTGACCCGGAGCCCGCGGGTACAAACGCGAGCCATCGTGCGCCGGCCGATAGTCGCGCACGAAAGGCTCACCGCAGGCCTTCTCAATGTTTTCACTTGAAACGAATTCAAAAGCGGATCCGAGCGCGTCTCCGATCGCCGCGCCCATCATCATCCCGGCGACCCGGTCCGCATAGGCTACGTCATCGATCATCGTCTCGGTCCATTCGTTGACATCAGCTACGTGTCGTCTTGATCCCGACGCCGTCCCATGCCTGCACCAATGCGTGGGCTACCGCCTCACCGTGCCCGCCCGCCGTCTTGGCCGTCGCCCGCGCGAACCCGTGAAAGTCCGTCGTCGCGCGAATCCCCGAGCACAGCGCGTCGTACCAAATCTTGCCGGCTACCTCCCACGCGTTTCCTCCGAGCGCGGTCGCGAAGAGAAAGAAGGCATGATTCGGATGCCGGAGTTGATGTGCACGCCGCCGTCGTCCGCACGCGTGTGCACGAAGTCTCGCACGTGCGCGGGCTGCGGATCCTTGCCACCGAGTGCCGCGTCATCATACGCTGTCCCCGGCGCCTTCAGCGAGCGCAGCGCCTTCGCACCCTTGTGTTTGAGCAGACCCTCCCCGATCAGCCAGTCTGCCTGGTCCACCGACTGCTTCAGGTGCCACTGCTTTGCGAGCGTCCCGAAGAGGTCCGCGATCGACTCGTTCAGCGCGCCGGGCTGGTCTTCGTACTCGAGGTTCGCTTCGCTCTGCACGACGCCGTGCGTCATCTCGTGGCCGATCACGTCCACGCACGACGTGAACGTCCCGAAGACTTTGCCATCGCCGTCCCCGTACACCATCTGCAAGCCGTTCCAGAACGCGTTGTCGAATTTGTGCGAGTAATGCACGGTCGAGATGAGATGCATGCCACGATCGTCGACGGAGTTGCGCCCGAAGAGCTCGCGGTAGAAGTCGAAGATGACGCCGCCCGCTTCGTATGCTTCGTCGACGGCCCGGTCGCCACTCGTCGGATCGCCTTCTTGACGCACGATCATGCCCGGCACCTTCGTCGTATGATTCGACGTGAACACCCGCCGCTGTTCGGAGCCATCGTGCGAGCGCGCGAGTGGCGCGAGTGGCGAGAGTCGCGCGAGGAGCGCTTCGAGCGGCCGCCGTCCGCGCAAGCGCTCCGTCAAGAGCAGCGACGACCTCGCGGCCTCACGGACCTCAGCGTCCTCGTGCGCCGAGAGCGCTTCCAGCACGTACGGCGGCACGATGCTGCACGATCGGCACGGCGAGCTTTTGGTCATCCTCGTTTTCCGATCTCGGTCGACTCCGCAGCGTGGATCGCCAGATACAAGTCGGTCATGGACTACGGAAGGTTCGCGCCGCCTATCCGCGGTGCACCAAGCTCAGGTGCGTTCCCCTCGACCACGCGATGAACCGGGTTGTGGCCATCAAGCCGAGCGTGGCCACGAGCGCGCCGCTTGCGAACCCAACGAAGGTTGTTTCCGACGTCTCGGAGACGAAATCTCGACGCCGTACCGCCTGATAGCGGACGTTCGATGTCCACTCCGTGGCCGTTACTACGCTGTAGAAACCACTATTCTGCGAATCGCCCATTTTGGTGCGTAAGCTTGCTCACCTAATTTGGCAAGCTGCTCCGAACGGGATGCAGGGAATGGAGCGGCGGGGTGGCGCCCTGCATCACGCCGAATTGTGGCTCCGTGGCAGTTCTTGCGTACCGGGTCATCTTGGAACCCGAGCCCGATGGAAGCGCGTACAACGCGATCATCCCGGCGTTTCCGCACGCGCATACCTTCGGCGCGACTATTGAGGAAGCGATGGCCAACGCGCGCGAGATCATCGAACTCGAGCTCGATGTAGCTCGGGAGCGCGACGAAGAAATTCCGATCAGCGACACCGAGCACGTCGTCATCGGGACCATTACCGTCCCGGCCGCGTAGTCGAGCCGAACGGTGAGCACCAAACTACCGGTCGTCACGGCCGACCAACTTCTGGCGCGCCTTGCGAAGCGCGGGATGGATCGAGGTCCGCAGGCGCGGGTCGCACGTTCGGCTCGAGCGCGGCGACCGCAAGACGAGCGTTGCAGTCCACGCAGGGCGAACGATACCACCCGGCACGTTGAAAGCGATCCTCGACGACGTCGGGATGACCGCCGCCGAACTTCGCGAGCTGCTCTGATTACGACGCGGGTTTAGCGTCTCGCGTGGAATGAGACGGCCGCGCCTAGCGAGACGGTGAGCCGAACTGTTCGCAAAAAACGCGACCGTCGACGGCGATTCCGGCCGCGTTCACGCGGATCTCGCTGCCGCCGATCGCCGCGACATATTTGAGCACTGGTGCCGCTCCGCTCGCACACGATCCGATTGCGAGACACCCGTTCTCCAAGCCAACGCGCGAGGCAGCCGCGGGTGGACGAGCAACGACAATGCGTTGCGGATCGATCGACGCTGCACGTAAGAAATACGAGCGGCATGCTGTCGGTCATATTGATCTTCATGATGCGCGCGAGTCGCGTGCTGGCCACGTGCATGACCGCGCAAGTCACGATCGTCGCGACGAGCAGTAGGCCGCGACGAGTGGCCGCAATCGGTCCGCTCCAGGAACGGCCGCGCCGGCTGAGCGCCGCGAGCACGAGCCGAACGACTTGCGCTAACAGAATTCCGGCGACCATCCAGAACTACCAGGGGAGAACGTGCGCCCATGCGACCGTCGCGCGTTCCGTCGTCAGCATGTCGACCCGGCCGGCGACGAATGCGGTGATCGCGACGGCCAGCAGCGCGACGGAAAGCGTCAAGCGGAAACTCAGCCGTGCTTCGAACCAACGGTGGCATCGGCGTGCGCCGCACGTACTCTTTGATCTTGCATCGTCTCGGTCCACCCGCTGACATTAGCTACGTGTCGTCTTGATCCCGACGCCGTCCCATGCCTGCACCAGTGCGTGGGCTACCGCCTCACCGTGCGCGCCCGCCGTCTTGGCCGTCGCCCGCGCGAACCCGTGAAAGTCCGTCGTCGCGCGAATCCCCGAGCACAGCGTCTCGTACCAGATCTTGCCGGCTACCTCCCAGGCTTTTCCGCCGAGCGCGGTCGCGAACAGGAAGAAGGCGTGGTTCGGAATGCCCGAGTTGACGTGCACGCCGCCGTCGTCCGCACGCATGTGCACGAAGTCCCGCATGTGCCCGGGCTGCGGATCTTTGCCCCCGAGCGCCGGATCGTCGTACGCCGTGCCTGGCGCCTTCAGCGAACGCAGCGCCTTCGCGCCCTTGTGCTTCAGCAGACCCGCGCCGATCAGCCAGTCCGCGTGGTCCACCGACTGCTTCAGATGCCACTGCTTCGCGAGCGTCCCGAACACGTCCGCGATCGACTCGTTCAGCGCGCCCGGCTCGCCCTCATACGCGAGGTCCGCCTCGCTCTGCACGACGCCGTGCGTCATCTCGTGCCCGATCACGTCCACGCACGATGTGAACGTCCCGAACACGTTCCCGTCGCCATCCCCGTACACCATCTGCAGTCCGTTCCAGAACGCATTGTCGAACTTGTGCGCGTAGTGCACGGACGAGAGCAGATGCATGCCGCGATCGTCGACAGAGTTGCGCCCGAGCACCTCACGGTAGAACGCATAGATGATGCCGGCGGCGTCGTAGGCCTCATCGATCGCGAGGTCGTGACTCGGCGGATCGCCTTCTTGACGCACGATCATGCCCGGCACCTTCGTCGTATGATTCGACGTGAACACCCGCCGCTGTTCGGAGCCATCGTGCGAGCGCGCGAGTGGCGAGAGTCGCGCGAGGAGCGCTTCGAGCGGCCGCCGTCCGCGCAGTCGCTCCGTCAGCAGCAGCGACGATCGCGCGGCCTCACGCACCTCGGCGTCTTCGTGCGTCGCGAGCGCTTCCAGCATATACGGCGGTACGATGCTGCACACACCGCGATGCCGGCAAGAGGGTCGCTTCATTCCCCATCCTCCTCGATCGACTGCGCGATCTTCGGCTCGTCGAAACGTACTGGCACACGCACGACGATGCCGTCCTGCGGCATGCCTCCGAGCGTCTTCACCGCGCCGCTCGCCTCGAGGTTCGCAATCGCGGCGTCGATCGTCGCGCTCGTCACGAAGATCGTCGGATCGACGGCGCCGAGCGTCTCATCGACGAGCAGCCGCAGCGCGTCCTGCGTCAACCGCGGACTCGCCGCAGGCGCGTTCGCGTGCGCGATCCGCATCTGCGCGGCCCAGCCGCACTCGTGGATCGTCCGCGCCGTGACGGCGACGCGCTTGCGTTCGCCGTGCGCCCGTTCCCACAAGATCGCCCCGATCGCATCGGACGCGGCGCCCGGCACGAACGCCGGCGTTAGTTCGTCCGGCCCGATCTGCTCGCGCAGCGCCGTCGCCAGATCGTCCGTCGTCCAGAGGCTAACCTTGTGCACTTGCAGCTCGTCGAGAAACGACGCGTCGTTCGAGAACGCCGGTCCGACGAGCGCCGCGCGCGCGGCTTCGTACGCATCGCGAAATTTCGCCGGCTCCTCCGGACGCGGATTCGCGACGATACCGCCCGGGGCTCGCCGTCTTGCATTCGAGGATGCCACGCCAACCGAGCTCCGCGAGTGGCGCATCGACGATGCCGTCCGGCTCGCCTTCGCCGCCGACGTGCTGCGCGAGGAAGCCGAGCGCCGCGAACGCGTCGCACACGGCGACCTCGAAGGCGGCCGGATCGCCGCCCGTCGAAGTCGATGTGAGGCGACCCACGAACTCCGCGATCGTCGAGTCGTCGAGCCAGCGCGGCAGCGCCGCCAGTCTGACGTCCGGCCACGCGTCGACCGGCCGGTTGAGCCGAAAAGTCGCCGCGCGCTCGACCTGCACGAACGGCGGCTTGCGTCCGGCGCCGATCGTCCGCATGACGTATTCGTGCAGCGCCGTGTAGACGTACTTTGCCGTCGTGCTCGCCGGTAAGATCCCGCGCGCGACGGCCGTATCGCGAATCTCTGCGGCCGCGTGCGCCTTGCCGTCGGCGAGCACGGCGAGCGCGGCTCGAAGAATGAACGCGTGGGGCGGCGTTCCTCCAGCTCCCGTCGACGGGTCGGCAACGAGCGCCGCATCGAGCCGCACCCGCTCCGCGAGCGACACGATTGGCGCGACGTCCGAGCTCTGTGCGCTCGCGAGTGCGGCGAAGACGTCGCCTTCGCGCGCGAGCGTCTCGGCGAAATTCTCGACGCGCACGTCGCCGTTGCGCGCGTTGTGGAGGCGCTCCCAAGCGATCGGCCACGCGACTTCGAGTCCCGGTGTCCCGCGTACCGCGTATGGCAACAGCACGCCCATCCCCGGATGGTTCGACTTCACGCCGAGCGAGATGCGATCGCCGCGCTCGGCCCGCAGCGCAGCGTTCGTGAAGACGTCCGGTTCGGCGCCCACAGCGTCGTCGACGACGAGGTGCGCGAAGGCCGCGAGGTCGTCGTATGTCGCCACCCTGCCCGCCGCGAACCAGAGGGTGATGCCGCGAAAGCCGTCGAGCATGCAGATCGGATCGACGCCGCGGGCGCGGAAGTACGCTCGCAGCTTGACTGCGGCCGCGCGGACGTCGTCCTCCGAGGCGCTTCCGCTCGGCTCGAGCGTCACGTGCCCGAACGCCGGCTTCGCAAGGTTGGCCGCCGCCGGGGTCCATGAGATGAACTCGACGGCATACTTCGCGTGGACGAGCCAGAGGAGCGCGTTCTCCGCGAGCGCCACGTAGGGATGGCGTCCGGTCGACGTCTCGACCGCGACGGTCGCGACCGACGCCGGCACGTCCGTTGCGTCTTTGTGGAAGACGCCGCGGTCGCCGAACCCTTTCGGGAAGTTCACCCATGCGATTGGGATCGCTCCGAACTGCCGTACGAGCAGCGGAGCGACGGCCGCGTAATGCGCGACGATCGCACGGTGGTCGGGCTCAGAGAGCAGCGCATCCGCCATGGCGACGACGCTACGGTACGATACCATCTCCACCCTTCGAACGAGCGCAGAACGATGCGCCGTTGATTCCTGGTGGCGCTAGCTCAGCCGGATCAGTTGTTCGGAGACAGTCGCCCTTTGATTGCCGTCGAGATTAGCTCCACGGAAGGCGCGCCGGCGACGTTTCCATCCGAATCTCGATACGTCCGACACATAAACCCGTAATCGTTTCGAACCCGCGCTGCCAACTCAACGTCTTCACCGTCGACCTGTATCGTCGGTGAACCAAGAAAACGCCGTGTGATCGCATCATCCGTGCCGAGAATTTCGACCATCCGAACCTTGGCAGCCACGCCCTCGAGAGCGACCGCTTCGCGCGCGCGCTCGAGGGCGACGTCACTGTTAGGGCACCCTTCGAAAAAGATGATTTCGATTTCCACGTTTCCTCGCATCGTGCTGACTTGGCTCATCATTCTAGACCATGTACGCAAGAGCGGATGCAGCGCTTGAATAGGCGAAGTCCGAATCGCGCACTTTGGATGCCGACAGCCGAAACTTCATCGCCATTGCGAAACGATTCGTCAATTCTTCGGCTTCCGGTCCGAGGACCGTCGCGCCGATCCAGATTTCGTGGCGGCGACACATCGCGAATGAGTACCACTCCGTCGTATCGCCACGCTTGACGGAGAAGCGCGCATTACGTTCGCGACCGTTCCGTTCGGTCAGGCCGACCGTACCGAGCGCCGGCGTCGTGAAGACGATGCTCGGAACGACGCTCGCGTCCGGCTTTCGCACGTTCCCACTAAGCAAGTTGGCCGCAACGATATCACCCTCCATGCCTACGACCCGCCTCAACCGCGGAGCGCCTGTATCCGCCGCATCGCCTGCGGCGTAGACGGCCGCGTTCGACGGATTTTGAAGATACTCGTTGACGGACACGTCGTTTTGTGTACGCGTCACACCGCCTGCTTCCAAGTCCAGGTCATCGCTTGCTCATGCCAGCCGGCTACGATTCGCGTTGGCTATACGCAAAGTGGCGCCATTACGTAAGATAGGTTTTTGGTCATTCAGCAGCGCCCTCGGGTCGAGGCGACGTCCTCTATAACAGACGTCATGTATAACAAGAGTGAGCACTCGGTTCGTCGCAAAAGTCTTCAGTGCTCGAGACGGCTCTCGAGGCCGGCGGAAGCGTCGATCTCGGCATGCGCAACGGACGCATCGGCGTCGACGCTCGCGAAGCAGGCGGTCAAGAGTTCATGCAAATGAGGAGGTAGAGGCCGCTAACGAGCAACGGATGACGCCGGAAAACGGCTACATCTCAACAAGAAATCGTAGGATGTCTTCGGCTTCGCCGGGCCATCGCCTGATCGTCCCTCGAGGGCTCGTCGCGAGGTCGCGCGCAAAGGTCGCGGTTCCAGGGATGCTCGGGTCGTCAGCGGCGCCGTTCACGAACACTTTCATGACCTTGGCGGTGCCTTTGTCCGGCGTGCGGCGCAAGACTCTTCCGATGCGTTGAATCGTCTGACGTTTGACGCTCGTGCCGGCGACGATCACCGCGAGCGAGGCATCGGGGACGTCGATGCCCTCGTCGAGAGTTCTCGGCGCCGCGATTGCGTCGAGCTCTCCGCGTGCGAATGCGGCAAGCGTCGACCGGCGCCGTTCACGATCGAGCTCCGAATGGTGGGCCGCGGCCGACATCCCGGCGTCGACCAAGCCCTGCGCTAAGCGTTCAGAATCCGCGATCGTTTCGTGGAAGAAGAGCGAGCGCCGCCCGCCAAACGCACCTCGTTCGGCGAGCCGGAACACCAAATCGTTGCGGCCCCTCGCGCCGTGGAGCAGCCTGCGCCGCTCGCCGGCGAGACGAAGATACCCGCGCGCGAGCCCCTCCTCGTCCTGGGTGGCGAGACGCCGTACGGCACCGATGAACGGTCGAGCATCCACGAGGAAGGGGAACGCCCCGAGAAGGCTTTTGTGCGCGCGTTCGAGTCTCCGGCTCAGTGCGTCGTGTTCTTCGCGTTCCGGCGTCTGGAAATCGACGCCGGCAAAACAGATGCGGAAGTCCGCGACGACCGCTTCTCCGATTCCACGGTCATGGCCGTACGCATAGACGATGTTGCCGATGGAGGGAACGACGAACTGCGCCATGCCGTCGTCGGTTGCGCGTTCAGGCGTTGCCGAGAGGCCGAGAGTCGCCGAGAACGGGCCATCGAGGGCGCGGGCGTACGTCTCGGTTCCATAGCGATGACACTCGTCCGCGACGAGCAGAACGTCGCGTGTCGCGGCGAGTCGGCGCATCTGCGCCGGCAGCTCGTCCGTCGCCGTGCGAGCGACGAAGACCAGGATCGAGTACTTCGAAAAATCGTCGGTCGAACCGCCCCCGACGATCGAAACCGGCACGGCAAAGAGCGAATGAAGCCCACGAAGCCACTGGTGTGCGAGATCGATCGTCGGCACGAGGACGACGGCTCGGGCGCTCACGTCGCGAAGGTGCTCCGCCATCGCGGCCTGCCCAATCCGCGTTTTCCCGGAGCCGGTGACGGCTTCGACGATGCCACGGCGATGCGCAGTTCGCCATGCCAGTAGGGCCTCGTTTTGCCAAGCGTAGAGCGCGAGGTCGGCGCCGGGTTGCAGTGGATCGATGTCAGGCCGGGTCGCCGAACGCTCGACCTCTGCAGACGCGCGTTCCGCGCGCCGCCATCGCCCGTCCTCGCGAGTGAATCGCGGGTCGTGCTGCAGCGCCGCTTCGATCTCGAGGCGCGTTACGTGCCATCCGGTCGTTGACGGTTCTTCCGCGAGTCGCGAGTTGACATAGTCGCCGATCGCTCGCGCGCTGATGGTGCCGGCCGTCTCCCCTTGCAGATACGAGGCGGCGATCTCCAGTGCCGCCCGGAGCCGGTGCGGCCGGGTTTCGCTCAATCGGCCGTCTCGTCAGCATCGGAATCATCTCGTTCCGAGAAGCCTTCGAGACCCTCTCGCTCCGAGAGGTCGGGACGCATGAGTTCGCTTTCGATCTGTGCGGAATAGGCCGGATCGAGCCGCTCGAGATCGAACCTCGTAATCCACTCGCGAACGTGCAGCCGCATGCTGCGTGCGGCGTCGACGTACGGAGGGCGAACCGACGACTCGCTTTCCCAGTCGAAGGCACGACGATACAAGTCTCGTACCTGGCGAAAGGCCGCGTCGAGATCGTGTGGCGATTGTGGAATGATGCGCTCCCACGTCGTCGGCCGCTCGGCGATGACCTTGAGCGCTTTGCCGGCGCGCAGAACGAGAGCGGGATCCTTCACGGCAAGCGTGGACGTCGGTATCTTGACATGATCCTGTTTCTCGCGCAGGACGATTCCGGTAAACTCTTGCGTCGCCGCCGCGACGACGCCGAGTCCCTGAACGCTCTCGTCCCCATGTCCGAGGAACCACGCGAGATCCGCGTACGCTCGGGCGCGCGCTCGCAAAGAAAAGCTGGCGATGAGTTCGACCTCGTCGAGCAGCAGGATCCAGCCCTTGTAGCCGGCGGCGCGCATCAAGCCGGCTGCGAAACGAAAGTGGTCCGGAGCCAAGTTCGCGGCAGAGGGCGCCCTGCCGACTTTGATCCCGGTGTCGGGAAGGAAGCGCAACCCGCGCTTGACTTCCGTTACCGGGATGCGCCCACCGGCCCAAAAGGTGTGGATCCGGTTTGCGAGGTCTTCATCGGGACGAATGTGTTCGCTGAGCGCGAGCGTAGCAAGAAACAAGGGATCGACCGGAATCGGCCCAGTTCGCAGGTTCGTTTCGAAGGCCCGGTAGTGATCGGAATCCGGCCGGAGTTGCAGGGCGACTTCGTTCAGATCACCGGGTCGGCGATCGGGAAGCGAAAGACCGCGAATGGCCGCTTTGAAAACTTCGTCTAACGAACTGAGCGGCGTCTCCTTGCTGATCGTCACGAAACTGGTTGCAAAGTGGCGCTTGAGCGCGTCGAGTTTGAGTGCCTGGAGGACGTGCGATTTCCCTGAGCCGAATTCACCGCCGACGATGAAGCCTTGCACGGGTGGTGAGTTGCCGTTCTCTGTTCGGCTCAGCAAGTCGGAGAATCGATGCCCGATCTCCGGCTGATTGAGGCCCAAAAACTCGACGGCGTCTCGGTTCGGGACGCCGGAACGGAGCGCTTCGATCGCGCGACGGGCTTCCAGATTCATGCCGGTTCTTCCACGAGCACCATCGGCGCGAGCGGATTCGGGCGGTCGCGATCGCGAACGTCGTCGCTGAGGCGCAATCGCAGCGCGTCGTAGGCTCGAAGGCCGCGTTTCTCTTCCTTTACGAAACGCTCGTCGGTCAAGAACACGAGGAGCGTTCCGCGGAGGTCGTCCGTCGCATCGACGAACTGCCGAAGCACTTCGCTGAAGTCGAGCTCCGCGAGCTTTGTGTATGCCGCGAAGGCGGCCGGCGGGGCGTCCTTTCCGAGGACGTATCGCGACACGTCGATCGTTACGACCAGACCCTTCTCGCCGGAGCCCGCAAGCCAGGCCGCGATCGAATAGAAGATCTCGCGAGCGTTCGCGCGGACGACCTTGCGGAATATCCCGAGGCGACGGAGTAGGGAGATTCGCTCCAAGGTGCCGTCGAGCCAAGCACGGACGTCTTTTGCTTCGGCTTGGACCTCCGCGTCACGATCGTACGCTGCCCGGCACAACGTCGTCGCGGCCGTCCGGAACTCGCGACTCAGAGCGTAGTTTTGGAAGACGCGACTCGAGATGAGCTTGCGCACTTCCTTGACGACCTCGGATTCGGTTTGATCGTTGGCCTCGGCAAGCGCCTCGACGGAGATATCGCCGGAGCTCGGAATGGTGTTTCGAGCAGTGCTCTCATCAACACTTGCTTCGCGATGTCGTCCCATGGCAATTGGGAAGCGACTTCCCAAACGAACTGATGCACGAGATGCACGCGCCGCTTCGCTGAATCGACGTGTGCATAGCGGAAACCTTCGTTCGCCGCGTCCTCTGCAAGCGCCCGGCGTACGGCGTCACGACCGGCTTCGGAGGCAACGACGACCTTAACGGCGCCGCCGCCGGCCGGAACGTAACTCTGCAGGTAATCTCGCCGCATCGTTTCGCGCCACGACGCAAGCGACAAGCTTTGGGAGTTCGATTGACGCCGACCCGTTTCCATAAACCCTCGCTTTAGTCGAAGCGGATGCTGGAGTAGACGCGCTCTTGACCGGACTCGGTGGTAATGCGTATGGCGTTTCCGCCGCGTGTTCCCGTGCTCGCAGGGAAACTGACGACATGACCGATCGGCGTCTGAAGCACGCCTTCGCGCTCGAGCAGGTACAGGTCTGAGATGAAGTCGAGTTCCGGATAGGCATTCTTCTGTTCGGGAAGGCGTGTCAACTGGTGATGGATGTCGCCGATCTTGACGGCGATGCTTAACTTTTGCCCGGATGCATCCAGGTACGCTTCTTCGATTGCCATCAGCACGCGCTCGAGGTAGCGGCGCGATGGCTTGCGATCGCGTTGACTCTCGAGGAAACGAATGAGCGTCGACGGCCGTAGGCAGCGGATGAGCTTTTTCCCGATGCGGACGGCGAGGCGCTCCGGAAGCGGTGTCAACATCACCGGGAAGCTGAAGACGACGCCATGTACGAGCCGAACGCCGGGCAAGTGCGCCGTAGCGGCTCTAGCAACAATCTCACGAGTGAGTTCGTTCGAACGCATCGCTGAGGCGAAGTCGTGAGCGACGGCAATCGCTACCTGTTCCAGTTGCGGTTCGCTCTCGCCGACCGCTGCCCGCGCGGCGTGGATGGCCTTCGAAAGCGCACTGACGTCCCCCGTGAGAGCAGCCTTCTTCGCACCTGCAAGCGCTCGTAGCGCCACAGAGAGCCGATCGATCGCGCCTGCGATACCGGCGTCCGCCGTTTCGAAGGTCTCTTCGAAGGAAAATGCACTTGGCGTCCGCTCCATTGAAGGCGGGTGCGTCGCTTCTCGATCGGTTTCCTTGACGTCGGAGGTTCGAGGCGACACCTTCCAGGAGTCGAGCGTGTCGAGGGACGGCATCGGCCGGCGAGGATGAGTTGAACGGGGATGCGTGACCTCGAACTCATCACGACGCTTACTAACGACGCCGTCCAAGCGGTGCCGTGGGTTCATCAGAACATCGAGCGCCGACCGGACGATAGCATCTCCTTGTTAGTGTTTGGTGCGAACGCCGGCGACTCCAATTCCTCGCGGGAATGGCCGCGCAAACGCTCACGCCAGACGAATGCTACGTCGGAAATCAGTGGTCGGCGAGCCTCTCCCGGGGGGCGCGACGCGAAATTGCCACTCCGTGCCGACCTCGCCGCGTCCACGCGCCCACGTCGAGAGTGCGATCGTCATCTCACTCTGAAGCCGGAGGTGTTCGCGGGTGGGATTCACCTTCGCGACCGTACGATCGCCGATCCATTCGGTCTCGGGCGACGTGACCGGGAGGACGATCTCAGATGCCACAGGCCTACTTTGCGGCGTCGTGCGTTGCCGGTATCGAAGCGATGGTCTTCTCGACGAAGTCGAGGAAGTTGCGGTGTTTGAACGTGAAAGCGATGTCGTCACCGAGCATCGCGATCTGCGCGTACGACGAGTAGATCTCAGCAAGGCGGTGCCGGCTCGCGTCGAACAGCACGGCCTTGATGCGGAACTCCGAGAGCGCGGTGCCGTGCTCGGGCACCGCGGCCTCGAGAGCCCGGAAGAAGGCCGCCCGGTCGGCACTCGACGACAGCGTCCTTTTCTCGACGTCGCGAAACGTCTCGACGCAGGCCGATGGCAAGTTTCAGTTGCACCTCCGCTTCTCGGGACTTTCGAAGTCACCGACGCCGGTACCGGGGAGGTTCGGAAGGTATCCGCCCCATCGTCCGTCCGTAGCGATCTCCAGGATCGCCGCATACTTCATTGTCTTCCCGACTCCCGGAGGCCCGAGCAGCATGACATTCTCGGATCGGTCGATGAATGCGAGCATCTCGAGCTGCCTTCGTCCGCGAGCAGCGAAGGACTCCACCATGGTAAAGATGCATGCCGCGATCTCGACGGAGTTACCGTCCGCAGATCCGCTCCGTTAGTAACAGCGAGGATCGCGCGGCCTCTCTGCTGCACGATCGGCACGGCGAACGTCCGGTCATCTTCGCTGCGCGGCGGCCTTACGTGTCCCGCGCGCGGTACCCAGGTTCGCTCGCATGCGCTCGGCCTTCTCGATCGCGCCCGGTCCGAGAAGAGGCTTCAGGGCTTCAATCTCGGCCGACTTCGGGGCGTGCATCGCTGCGTACACATCGGTCATGTATTGCAGATTCATCCAGAATTGCAGCGACGGGCCGAGCACTTTCTCGAGGCGACGCGCGGTATCGATCGTCAGCGAACGACGGCCGTTGACGAGCGCGCTGTAGCGCACGCGGTCGATGCCGAGACGTCGTGCGAAATCCTCTTGCGTGAGCCCGAGTTCCTTACGGAAGTCTTCCTCGAGAATCTCGCCGACCGTCGTCGGGGGACGGTGGGTGGGAAGGCGTAGCGTCCGCATTTTTCAGTGTTCTCTTTCACGTATCGTGATGGGTGGGTTCTCCACCTCAGTGGTAGTCGACGATCTCGACATCGACCGCTCCAAGCTCCGTCCAACGAAAGCAAATCCGATACTGCTCGTTGATGCGGATTGAACTTTGACCTTGACGGTCGCCGCGCAGCTTCTCGAGCCGATTGCCAGGCGGAAAGCGCAAATCTTCGATGGCGTTCGCAGCTTCGAAGTAGCCGAGTTTGCGTTGTGCGATCGTCACCAGGGCTCCGGAATGAGCGCGCGAGACGCTTTGCTGGACTTCCCATCGAAGATGTCCTCAGTGGCGTCGCTTGCGAATTCCGCGCTCGCATTGTAGCGCAGTCTGTTACATCGTGCAATGTCGTGCGTATCATCGTTGCCCCGTACTCCGAGGCATTCGCACGACGATGCGCACTTCCGGCACCCCGCCGAGCGTCTTCACCGCGCCGCTCGCCTCGAGGTCGGCGATCGCGGCTTCGATCGTCGTGCTCGTCACGAAGATCGTCGGATCGATGGCGCCGAGCGTCTCGTCGACGAGAATCTATGCGGCCGCATGCGCCTTGCCGTCGGCGAGCACGGCGAGCGCGGCTCGAAGAATGAACGCGTGGGGCGGCGTTCCTCCAGGTCCCGTCCACCCTTCTAACGAGCGCAGAACGATGCGCCGTTGATTCCTGGTGGCGCTAGCTCAGCCGGATCAGTGTTTCGGAGACAGTCGCCCTTTGATTGCCGTCGAGATTAGCTCCACGGAAGGCGCGCCGGCAACGTGTCCATCCGAATCTCGATACGTCCGACACATAAACCCGTAATCGTTTCGAACCCGCGCTGCCAACTCAACGTCTTCACCGTCGACCTGTATCGTCGGTGAACCAAGAAAACGCCGTGTGATCGCATCATCCGTGCCGAGAATTTCGATCATCCGAACGTTGGCAGCCACGCCCTCGAGAGCGACCGCTTCGCGCGCGCGCTCGAGGGCGACGTCACTGTTAGGGCACCCTTCGAAAAAGATGATTTCGATTTCCACGTTTCCTCGCATCGTGCTGACTTGGCCACTAGCCGCGAGCCGCGCGTCATGCGGTAAACGCCGAGGCCATCGACTCTCGTTCGCTTCGGGCGATTCCGAGCGCTTCGGCAAGTTCGTTCCAGTGGCGCACTTCCTGCATGAAGTGCTCGATTGTCGCCGTCGCGTCGCCCGCAGCGACGCGGAAATAGCGCGCGACGGAGCGGACGAGATCGACGTCGCGATCGTTCGAGGCTTCGTCGATGTTCAGACTGAGCCCGATCGATTCCGGGACGGGATTCATGTCGAACGCCGGCGAGAGATGCCATCCGCGTCCGGGCTCTAGCAAGAACCCGTGGTTGCGCAGATGGTCGTCGACGTTTGAGACGAGAACGTTGAAGAGAATCCGTTTCCAGAGTTCGGTCAAGTCGCGTTTCGTCTGCGCGCCTCGAGCGATGATCACTTCGGCGATCTCGAGATAACTCGCGCCGGAGGAAGCGTCGTCACCGTCCGTATGGCGCGTGAGCGTCATGGCCGATGCGAAGTGCGTGCGGCCGCCGTCAGCCGTCCGATCGAACCGGCGGATCATGAACGTGTGACGTTCGCTCGCAAAGCGTCTGGCGCCGGTTTCAGGAGCATTGAGGCCGCACCGTTGCGCGAGTCTCTGCACGACGAGCTCCCAAGCGCCGATATCTCGATCGTCCGCGACGCTCGGAAATTTCGCGATCCAGAGGTGGCCTTGCTCGTCGACGACGGTCGCCTTCGGTCTCGCCCCGCCGAGTGAAGCGCCGGGGGCGAGTAAGAGCTTTAGCCATGCATCGACCTGCGGATCGTCGTTGCGGGAGTCGCGTTCGATCGCCCGCGTAGCGGCCTCGAGCTCGCGGAGGCGAACGAACGGTGGTGCGGCCGTGGCGCTACGATTGTCCAGAAAGGGACCGCCCGGATCGCGTTTGAATCGCAAGGCGCCCGACCCGAATGCATCGTGAACGCCGAGCAAGTAGTCCGATTCGGTTAGACGGTTTTTGACGGGATGCAGCCCTTCGCGACGTTCGCGCTCGAAGCGCCGCCGCATGAGCGTCCGTCCCCAGCGATCGGGGCTGGCATCGGCAAAGACGCCGAACGTCACGTGTCCGCCAGCGGGAAATTGAGGTCCGGTGAAGGGCTGAAGCTGGGGATCGAGTTCACTGCTACGGAGTTCGAAGTTCGCTAGTGCTTCAGCATCGAAAGAAAAACTGAAGAGTTCACCGCTGCGTCCGGGTCGCGCCGCGAGCGTTCCGATCCGTTTAGGGATGGCGTGACGTTGCCAATCGCTGAAAACGAGAATGTCCTCGGACATCTACTTCTCGCGCGATCCCGACTTGAGAGCGGAATCTTGCAGATCGCGTCCGAGCGGATCGGCGGCGGCAATGAGATCGAGATCGGTATCGAGTCCGAGGACGCGAAGGACGGCAACGTATGCGCCGATCGTCACGCCCATGCCGCCTGCTTCGACGGCGCGTAGCGTCATGGGCGACATCCCGGCGCGTTCGGCGACTTGCTTTGCCATGAGGCGCCGCCGCAGACGGGCGAGCCGTACGCGTTCGCCGAGCGCCGCTAAGCGGCGTTCCGAAGCGGGAAGTAGCGCTGCAACGCGTTTCGCCATGCCATTATTTTAGCATAGATTGGTCGATATCGCTAGAATATTGATGTCCAGGTCTTGAACGACCAGCTACGTTCAAGGCTGGAACGCCGTCTGAATCCGCTCCGATTCGCGTCGCAACGCTCGCTCGACTCGAGCTGTTTGCGACGTGCGCGTCCGTTTCGTACGATGTGACCGGGAGGACGACCTCAGACGCCACGACCCTACTTTGCGGCGTCGTGCGTTGCCGGCATCGAAGCGATGGTCTTCTCGACGAAGTCGAGGAAGTTGCGGTGTTTGAACGTGAAAGCGATGTCGTCGCCGAGCATCGCGATCTGCGCGTACGACGAGTAGATCTCAGCAAGGCGGTGCCGGCTCGCGTCCAACAGCACGGCCTTGATGCGGAACTCCGAGAGCGCAGTGCCGCGCTCGGGCACCGCGGCCTCGAGGGCCCGGAAGAAGGCCGCCCGATCGGCACTCGACGATAGCGTCCTTTTCTCGACGTGGCGAAACGTTTCGATCTGCGAGGGTGAGATCGTGAAGCGCGTATCGATATCGTCCGGAATGACGAAGAGTTCGATCGCGTGCGTCTTTGCGCTCAGATCGTGCGGGTGGCGGAGATCGGCGAGCGTCGTCATGTGGTGGTGCTCCTTAGCGAGGGCGACGTATGGCGAAGCGAGCATCGCCAAGACGGCAACGGCTCGCGAAACGGCCGTCATCGGCCGATGGTGGAGGGTTCGGGAGAATGACCGGGCGCGGGTCGCGGTTGATCCAGCCCCTGCGCCTGACTCACGACCACGCCCTTCGCATCGATCGTGAGATTTTTGTCATTCTCGGGAGGCATGTGGCCGCCGAGATCTTTCTGCACGTCGTAGATTTCGTACTTGCCGCCGCCGACGTACTGCGCGACGGTCGTGCCGTCGAGGTGCACGATCGAGCCCGTGTGCGCCTTGTGGTCCCACGGCTCGATGCTCTTCGCCTCGTCTCCGGGCGGTGGCGGCGGCGTGTACCCTTCGATCGCGAGAATGAGCCGGACTTCGTGCAGTTCGGCTCGGATCTGAGCCGGATCCGTCAGCGCTCCGCGAGCGACCGGCTCGACCGACGTCGGACCCTTCGAATCGAAGGCCCGGCCGCCGTGGTCGGTGCGGGTCCCCTCGCCTGGCAAGTAGTCGTGCGCGCGCGTCTCGAGCCCGGTGATGACGCGCTGCTCTTCCCCGTTCGTGTACCGCTGATTTTTCTCGCCCTTTTGCAAGGCTTTGCGAGCCGGATCGAGCAGCTCCTCGACCGCATGACCCTCTTCGTGCAGAAGCCCGTTCGCCGGCGTCTGAAACGAGCCGTTCGTATTGACGGTCGCAGATTTCGGATCCCAGGAGATGGTGTGGCTCGACGGCGTAAACCCGTCCTGGCCGTCGTTGATCTTGGCGACGGTCGTCGTTACGTTGCCGGTCTCGAGCTGGCGGAGTGCGGAGAGCGCTTCCGGATCTTTAGCAAGATATCGCTGAGCGGCTTCGAAATCACCGACGAGAGCTCGCTCGACTTGGAGATTTCCGAAATGCACGTACGTGTCGCCCGGAACGTCCTTCGTCGGCTTCAAGAGGGTATCGATCGTCGTGCCGGCCGGCACGGGCGGCAACGGCTCGGAACCCTTCACACTGGCGGTCGAAAGCGGTAACATGCCGTTTCCGGTCAAGTACTGCTGTTCGCTTGGGGACCAGTCGATCGGGGGATCGATCGGTGGCGCGGGCGTCGGCCCGGCAGTCGGGGTCTGAGGATCGGCCACGCTAACCTCCGCACACGGATCGAACGTCGCTTGCGTCCGACTCTTCCGAAGCTCCGCAGTTCTCGATCGTTGACCGGAACCCGCTTATCGCTTCCAGATGCAGGCCGATGGCAAGTTTCGGGTGCATCTCCGCTTCTCGGGACTTCCGAAGCCAGCGACGCGGGTAGCGGGGAGGTCCGGAACGTATCCGACAAGCTCGACCGCGATTCGCGAGGGCAGTTCTGGGATACTCGTCGCCTCAGTGCGAAGGCAGAGCGATGGCGATCGAACTTTGGCTCGGTGAGCCGGCCATCCAACGAATGCCCGATGTCGTCTTCGACATACTCTCGCCGACCGATCGCTATTCCGATGCCGTCCGGAAGATGACAGGCTGTGTCGCGAACGGTGTCCCGCTCGACGTACGCGCCATTCGCGCGGGCTGGGCGGGGCACGAGGTAAGTTCCGATCGAATTCCTCGTTGCGCGTAATCCGGACGCCGAGAGCACTCTGCCGTATCTGCTGTTCATTCCGCTGAACGCCGGTTTCTGGCTGAAGGCAAAAGATGCGTGGCCGCGCGCCGCACGTGTGTTTTGCCATATGAGCGACGCGCCGGAGGCTGCGACCCTCGAGATCGTCGAGCGCGTGTCCGTCGTCGAATGCGTGCGCCGTGGCACCGCAATCGATCTCATCTTGTCACGCGGCATCAATAAGCGCTCGCAGTTCGTCTTTACGACGTTTCGCGGACGCTCGATGATCTTTTGGCAGACCCCGAAAGCGGCCGGGTCGGCACGGCCCGGCGTGCGCGTGCCGTACGCCCGTGCAACGGGGACGACGTCGATCGTGGTCGACACGCGTGAGAAGTATGGCTACCGCTTCGCCGCTCGCGATGTCGAGATCGCGCGCCGAGCGTTATCGGCGGGTGATTACGCCGTCGTCCTGGGTAACGCGGTCGTCGCCGTCGTCGAACGCAAGACGCTGGAAGACTTCACCAAATGCCTCGTCGACGGCTCGCTCGCTTTCGCGCTCGGCGAACTCGCGACGCTGCCGAACGCGGTCGTCGTGATCGAAGGCAGCTACTCCGCCTTGCTTCGTAACACATTCACGTCAACGGGATTCCTCGCCGATCTCGTCGCGCGTCTCGGCGTCAGTTATCCGTCGGTTCCATTGCTGTTTCTCGAGTCGAGAAAGCTCGCCGAAGAATGGACGTTTCGTTACCTTCGCGCCGCCGCTGCGACCGCTCGAGCCGCCGCGGCCGGAGTCATACTCTTGCCGGGCGACGCATGAGCCGTCGCACGCGATCGCCGGGTCCGCCGGCTACGATTACTGGTTGTTGACAAACCTAGGCCTAGGTTTCATACTGAGGCGATGGGCAGTAAGCGCGTCGGTCAGGTTCGTTTCCGAGCGATCTCTGGCGACCACGCCGGCGCCTCCGTTCCGCACTCCACGCCGACATCGGCAGCAGCGAAGTCGTCGTCGAATTCCTTGCTAGCGGAGCGGTCCGGCTCTCCCAAGCCCACGGCGAGCCGATCCGAGGCCGGGTGACGGCAGGCGAGCTGCGCGTCGTCCTGGAGACCGCGCGCGATACCTACGACGAACTCATCGCCCTTTGGAAAGCGAGTCAGCCCCGATGAAAACGACCACGAAGCACGGCCGCATCCTGACGACGGCCGCTCAGATGCGCGACGCGACGAAGGCGGCGCGTCAACGGGAGCGGACGACGACGAAGATCCGTGCCGTGCGCTATGATCGCGAGCGCGACATGATTAGCGCCGAGCTCTCGACCGGCTCGACCTTGACGGTCCCGCGGCGCGCTATCCCGGGGTTTGCAAAGGCGTCGGCCGACGCGCTCGCCGACGTCGCGATCACCGCCGGGAACGAGGGGCTGTGGTCGGACGCCGTCGACGACGGCGTTCTGCTCGAGCAGCTCCTGGTTTTGGCCGCTGGCGAGACGACGCTTGGGACGCTCGGCGCACGGCTCAACGCTGCAAAAAAATCGCCGGCCCGGGCCGCCGCCTCGCGCACGAACGGAACCAAAGGCGGTCGGCCACGAAAGACGGTCGCGTAAAAGCCCAGCCGTGAACGATGACCTCTAGCCGCGCCCGGCGCTACCCGGCGCTTCGCCGGCCGACCGGCGTCGCGCGCGGAACCGTTCTCGGCTCGCCCTGGGTCGGCATCGCCGTTCGTAAGTGGCGGCGTTATCGGTTGGGCGTTGTTTTTTGCGACGATCGCGGTGGTCGTCTTCGGCGTGGTCGCGATCGCGGCGCCGAGGACGGCCGTGCAAATCGACGGCAGCGCGCGATGGGGCCTGCTCTTCCGCGTCGCGATCGCGATCTGGCTGCTTCCGCTGGCGTGGTGGGCTTGGACGATCGCGACGACCGGGACGATCCGCTCACGCAACTTCGTCGAACTGTGGTGGCTCTCGAGCCGCCGCAGCCGGAGTCATCCTCTTGCCGGGCGACGCACGAGCCGTCGCACGCGATGCCGGGTACGCCGGCTACGATCGAACGTCGAGCGCTCGTGAGAAGAATGGCTGCAGAGGCAGCTCGAATCCGGACATGATCGGATGCGTGAAGGTAACGTCGCGTTCATAGATTCGTGCGCTCGCGCCGTCATGAGCGGTGATGGATCGGCACTCGGGATCGACGATGAGGACGAGCTCACATCCGCTCCGCAGATAGACGTCGACCTTGCTAGCGACGTCGGCGGGGCGATCGCCGGGCGAGAGCACCTCGATTACGATCGTGGGTGCGAAAGCGGGCGCTTGAATCGCCTCCCGCGTCAAGCCGCGCAAACGTTCGTACGAGACGTACGCGATGTCGGGCACGAGCGGCCGGCGCGGTCCGTCGGGCGGCGCCACGCGAAAGCGCCATTCGGTCGCAATCTCGCCTCGGTCTTCGGCCCAGTCGCCGAGCGCTCCGGCAAGCAGTGCCTGCACGCGCCCGTGGTCGCGCGTCGGGCTCACCTTCTGAACCTCGCGCCCGTCGATCCACTCGGTCTCCGGAGAGGTGAGCGGCAAAATGATCTCGTCGAGCCTCATGATCGCACACGACTATATCACGCCAACGGCCAAGAAACGAAATGTCGCCGCCGAGGCGAAGATGCCCGAACGCTTACGCTACGAGTCGTGCTCGAGTCGAGAATACCGAGTTCGGACGTCGCTGCAGTTCACGACGGACGGCGAGGCGGAAGACGTCGCCTCGATCGATCTCGGCAAGCTCGAGGGCAGCGCGCGCCGCGCGCCACGCGTATCCGATGCCGTCCCACGTGGCGAACGCCGAATGCAGCCGCTCTGCCGAAGCATTGAGGCGGCCTTCGGCGCGGAGCACGAGGCCGTGCGCATACGACTCCTCGGCGCGGACGCGAGACTCGATCCGGCTAGCGAACAGCGGGTCCATCCGCTTACCGATCGCGGAATAGCGATCGAGCATCGCGCGGGCCCGAGCGGGCGCGACCGGCGCGGCAACCTGCGCGAGGTTCAGAAGCGCGTTCCGGTAGTCGCCCGCGGCATCGGCCCAGTCGAACGTCTCGGCGATTTCGAGCGCGTGCGCCGTCTCTTCGCGAGCCATCTCGACGTAACCGGATTCGCGCGCCATGAGCGCGCGATCGACGGCAACGAAGACGCGTTCGGGCGTCGTTGTCGCGGCGACATCGGCCGCGCGGAAACGGCTCAGGGCCTCGAAGACGTCGCCACGGAGCGCATACGACCAGCCGGTCGCCTCGAGTGTGGTAAATTGCACGTGAGCAACATCGGCCGTCCACGGCAGCGCTTTCGCGCGCTCGCAGATCTCTCGCGAATCAGATAGATCGAAGTCACGGCATAAAAACGCTAGGTTCTTCAAGGCGAATGCTTCGAGGTAGACGTCTCGCACGCCAGACCGATCGAGGGTCGCAAGGGTGTCTCGCGCATACTCGATGCCATTGACGTAACGCCCGGAACCGAAGTCCACAAGCATGAGAAGTTCTTGGAGCCGCGCGATGACGTGAAGGCGAGGCATGATGCCGCCGCTTCCCGACGGCTGCTGCGAGAGGTCCAAGCCGTAGAGCGCCGCATCGCGCGCACCGTCCATGTCTCCCTCGCCGAATGCGGCCAACGCTACATAGAATTCCGTCTCGGCAGCGAGTGCGGAGTCGGCCGCCGAGATCGCGTGAGCACGGGCATCCGCGAACGCAGCAGCGGCTCGGTCGTCGTCACCTGTTCGCGTAAACGAAGCGGCGCGCACGAGAGCGATCTCCGCCCGCGCTCGATCACCGAAGTGAAGAGCTGCCGTCGCGGCAAGAGCCTCGGTCGGGTCTCCCAAACGAAGGTGCGCTCGAGCGGCCAGCACGGCGGCATCGGAAGACTCGACGCCGGATAGATCCCGTAGGCAATCAACGAGTCTTGCTTCCCGAAAAGAAGTCAATGCCTGGTCGAAAGAGCCTGTATGCAAACGAAGCCGGGTGACAGAAGACCTCACGCAGCGAAACGTTAGCGGTCGGAGGGCGGCTCCCTCCTACCCATGGGCAGAGCTAGCCGCCTGAAGACGCGCCGGTCGACATCGGGTGCGCAAACATGGCCGACATCGCGTGCCAAGCGCCGAAGAATGAAGCCATATCGAAGTGAACGAGTGCGAGGTGGAGCATGGGAGCCTCCTAGACGCCGAACCGCACGAAGGCACGGTTGCCCTAAGTGTGTTCCGCGTCACAGTTTGCATCTCCCTTCGTATAGCGGGGCAACCCGCTAAAATTTTAGTCGGGATCCAAGCGAGTTGGAGCCCGGGATCGCGCCGCTGTGGGGGCGCTCCGTTTAGAAGCAGGCGCCGACGACGCCGGCTGGGAGCCCGCGACGCCTGGAGAAGGGAAGCCGAGATGGGGCCGCCGCGACGTGACTGACCCGCAGGTGATCGTCGTTGGAGCCGGTCCCGCGGGCAGCGTCGCAGCGCTCGTCCTTGCGCGCGCCGGAGTGCGCGTGGTCGTGCTCGATGCTTCCGCGTTTCCTCGGGATAAGACATGCGGCGATCTCATCGGCACGGGTGCGGTCGCAGCGCTGAGGACGCTCGGCCTCAGCCACGCACTGGACGGCGCGTTCGCGCTCGCCGGCGCCCAACTCTACGCGCCGTCCGGAGGCTCGGCGGGCCGAACGAACGGAAAACCCGACGCCCCGGAGAGAGCCGCGCGCGTCCTGCCACGAAGCATCTTCGACGATCGACTGCTCACAGCAGCCCGATCGGCCGGCGCGAGCTTCGCCGTCGCTCGAGTCCTCGACGCGCTTCTCGACGGCAGCGGACGCGTAAGCGGCCTGCGCACAACCTCTGGAGACGTACGAGCGCCCGTCGTCATCGGAGCGGACGGCTGGGGCTCGGTCGTCGCCCGCGCGATCGGCACGCCATCGCCGCCTCGAAGTTCGATCGCCGTCGTCCTGCGCGCGTACGCATCCGGCCTGACACCGTCGAATGCCGCCATGCATTTTTTTGTCAACGGCAAAAGCGACGGCTACGGTTGGGTCTTTCCGCTCGGCGACGGACGGGCGAATGTCGGCCTGGGCTTCATCGCAGGCGAGGGGGAAGAAGACGCGCGCGACGTCCGGGCCGCCTTCGCGCGCTTCATCGGGCCGCTGTCGCCGGCCGCATCGTTGCTCACCGGCGCGACGTTCGAGGAAGCGAAAGCCTGGCCGATACCGCTCGGCTGGTACATAGGGCCGCGCAGTGCCCCAGGCGTCCTACTCGCCGGCGACGCGGCCGGCCTCGCCTCACCGCTCAGCGGCTCCGGCATCGATCATGCCGTGCGTAGCGGCGCGCTAGCCGGCGCGACCGCGCTCCGCATGCTCGGCGGCGACGACCGCGCTCGCGCATCGTATGAACGCGCCGTTGCCCGCCGGTTCATGCCGCGGCTTCGCCTCGAGCGCCTCGCCCACGAGATCGCCGGAACGCCGCCGCGCATCGAACCCTGGCTCGCCGCCGCTCGATTCGTTCCGGGAGCACAGACGCTCCTCGCTCGTTCGCTGCTCGCCCTCGGTTGATTCCGTGGGCGAACCTTCGAATCGTGTCACTCCGCGTTCGGGGTCACCTCGACCGTTTCGTTCGTTTCGTCTTCGTGGGCTGTTGCGAGCGAACGCGGCTCCGCAAATCTGCGTTCGTTTCTTCCAGATCGAATTCGTTTGGATCGATCGGCCCCGACCAGGCGAGCATCTCACCGTGATCGTCTTGCTTCGGGTCCCCAAGGGCTTCGAGGAGTTGCTCGTAGCCATACGGACCGCCGCAATCCTCCGGCGGACAGGCGCGCTTGCCTTTGATGCAGCGCGGATACACGACTGCCGGGTCGATCGGCTCGACCGCCTCGACGACGACGCGGTGCGTCCACCCATCCCCGTAATCGTAATCGTACGTAAACGTGTTGCCGACGGATGGGGCGATCGTTGCGAGCTCGAACCGGCGCTCGTCGCGCACGCTGTTCCCCCATTGCAGATCCGGCGTGCCGTAGGTCTCTCCGCGGACGCGGAAACCGTGCAGGTGGGAGTCCGTCCAGCCCATTGCCGCGATGATCGTATCGCTCACGATCGAGAGCGACGCATCGCTCTCGATCTCGACGCGTCGCCAGACCGGTGGACGCACGTCGTTCAGCTGCACTTTGAGGCGATGGACCGTTCCGGTCGATGCACTCGGAGGTGCAACGGTCGAACGTCCGCCCTTCGCTCCGCGCGTCGTGCTCGCGCCGGTTCGCAGACGCGGCCTCGGCTCGACCCAAAAGTCCTTGATGATCGGAACGACCTGCGGCAGCATCGCAATGATCTCTTCCGTTGCGCCGTCGTTCGGTGACGAGTCGCGGACGATATGCTTCGGCTCGGCGAGCAGACAGATCGGCACCATCATCGGACCGTGCACGGGATCTTCGATGAGTCGTTCCCATTCGTCGTCGAGTGACATGCCGATGATGAAGGCGGCCGCCCACGCTTGGGCTCGATTGTCGGCGCTACTCGGAGTTCGATCGGGAAGGAGCGGCACGTAGGTGCCCTCCGCGACGGCACGTACGACGGCATTGTAGTGGCGGAAGACGAGCTCCGTCGCCCGCTGCGCCGCCTTCAGCGAACGGACTGGCGGAGCATTCGCGCCCCAGATGCGATCGAGCCACTGAGTCGGTGAGATCATGTTCGGTCCCAGGACGATCGCGCACGCGAACCCATCGAACCCCGAAAGCGAGAAGCCCCCGGCATCTCCCCCGCCTGCGAGGAGCCGCTCGAGTTCGGTGCGTTCGATACCCTTCAACGGTTGGCTGGAATTCATCAGCGCTACGATAGATCGAAAAGATCGAGCGCGGTCGCGAAGAGCTTCGCGAGCGAAAGCGAGAAGCCGGGCATCGCCGGGTGTGTGAGAACGTCGTCTCGGGTCAGATCGGTCGGCGGAGCGATACCATCATGCAGCTGCATGCGGCGACGCACGGGATCCACGATGACGACGAGCTGCGTCCCGCTCCGGAGATAGACCTCGATTTTGCTTTCGACATCGGCGCGAGCGTCGCCGGGTGACAGTATCTCGATTGCGACCGCCGGCGCGAAGTCGGGTGCTTGGAGCTCCTCACGTGCCAGCCCTCTAAGCTGTTCGCTCGCGACGAACGCGATGTCCGGCACGAGCGGCCGGCGTTCTTCTCCCGGCGGCGCGAGGCGGAATCGCCACTCGGTGCCGACCTCACCGCGGCCGCGCGACCACGGCGCCAGCGCGACGACGAGCTCGGTCTGCAAGCGAGCGTGATCGCGCGTCGGGCTCATCTTGGTGACCGCGCGGCCGCGAATCCATTCGGACTCCGGCGACGTGAGAGGCAGTACGATCTCGATCGGCATAGCGACACATCGTGCGATCACGCCGAGCTCTCCTTCCGGCAAGGGACGATCGCTCAGGCCTCATGATGGCGATGAAGTCGAGGACGAGCCCGGGCGGCGCGACGCCGGTCTCGTGGACCCGCGCGGGCGAGGAGAAGCCGTGGCCCGGAGGATATTGACGTCCGGAGATGTGCGGCCGCTACGGGCTCACCGCCTTTCCAAGCGCCCTGATCGGACGGCTCGGCGGCCGTTCCCGCGCGGGCAGCGCTTTCGTCCCTCGCTACAACATCGCGCCGACGCAGCAGCTGCTCTGCCGGCTCAACGATGAGGAGCGTCGTGTCGCGGAGTTGCGGTGGGGACTCGTGCCGCCGTGGGCCGCGAGCCCGGCGGCGATGAAGCTCTCGACCTTCAACGCGCGGATCGAAACGATCGCGACCGCGCCCGCCTTCCGCGACGCCCTGCGCGTGCGGCGCTGCGCCGTCTTCGCCTCGGGTTACTACGAGTGGCACAGACGTGCCGATGGCACGAAAAGGCCATTTTGGATCTCCCGCCGCGACGGCGAGGCGTTCGCGTTCGCAGGACTCTGGTCGACCTGGGGTCGCGGCGCCGAGGCCCTGTACAGCTGCACGATCGTGACGCAGCCGCCGAACGACCTCCTGCGAACGATCCACTCGCGGATGCCGGTCGTCTTGCACGAGAGCGCCGCCTTCGAGTGGCTCGACGCCCGGGAGCGCGAGCCGCAAGAGATGATCGCGCTCCTGCCGCCGCAGCCGTCGGAAGCGTGGACCGCGCACGAGGTCTCAGCGCGCGTCGGCAACGTCCGTAGCGACGATCCCGCGCTGATCGAACCCGTCGCGCGGGACGATAGCTCCGGATAACGGTCGGCGATCGGCGGGTATACCGGCGTATGCAGACATCAGGCGTGAGCCGAACCCTCGAAGTCGTCGCCGAATTCTCCGATGCGTGGCCCTCGGGCATCGCGGTATCGCGGAGCGGCCGCATCTTCGTCTCGTTTCCGCGCGTCGAATCGCCGCCGGCCCGGATCACGCTCGGCGAATGGCACGATGGCAAGCTCATGCCTTTTCCGGACGAGCTCACGAACGACGTCGCGGCGGGCGATGTCACGCAGCGGTTCACCTCCATCCACGGGATCGGCATGGCGCCCGGTAATCGGCTCTTCGCGATCGATACGGGCGCGACGACGCTCGGCGGCTGCGATCCGAATGCGGCGGCGCTCTACCTCATCGACCTCGACCACAACTCGATCGCGCGGCGGTACGCCTTCTCGCGTGACGTCGTCGACGAAACGACGTATCTGAACGACGTCGTGATCGATTATAACCGCGGCCCGAACGGCACGGCCTACATCACCGACTCCGGACCGAAGGGCCCGAGCGGCATCATCGTCATCGATCTCGAGAGTGGGCGCGCGATGCGCCGGCTCGCCGGCCACCCATCGGTCAAGGGCCGCTCCTCGCGAGACGGATTCGGCATCGCCGTCGAAGGCGAACCGCTCGTCTCCGATGCGCCGGCCGGCGCCGACGGCATCGCACTCTCGCCAGACGGCGCGACGCTCTGGTGGACGCCGCTCGTCTCGCACGACATCTGGACGATCGCGACCGATATTCTCGCCGACAAGACAAAGAACGATCAAGAGGTGGCGCGCGCCGTCACCGCCGGTCCCGATCGCGACTTTGCGAGCGACGGCCTCGACACCGACCGCGAAGGCCGCGTCTATTTCACCGATATCACGAACAACGCGATCCAGCGTTACGTCCCCGCGCAGAACCGGTTCGAGACGATCGCCAAGGACGACCGGCTCGTCTGGCCCGACGCCGTCGCGCTCGGGCCCGACCGGATCTTGTACGTGACCTCGAGTCAGCTCAACCGCGCCCCGAACTATCACGACGGCGATGATCGCCGCGTACGGCCGTTCCAGCTCTTCCGCATGGCAAACGACGCCGATCCGGCGCAGTACTAGTGTAGGCCGTCAAGCTGATTGTAATGAATCGAGCTTTGCTCTGGCACGCTTCACTTTCTCGAGGATATCCGAGGCCTTTGCTGTCCAGATGAACGGCTTTGGAGCGGCGTTGTGGACCCG
>JAABUX010000876.1_pt1 | contig 48130 bp, 47 predicted proteins | sample 5561851 | NCBI WGS metagenome assembly JAABUX01 (sample SAMN10711883, study PRJNA513361) | rock metagenome | isolation source: Antarctica rocks | place: Antarctica: Victoria Land, Richard Nunatak red sandstone | collected 2016-01-03 | reverse complement strand
AGTTCGTGACACGGTAGCAGGCCCGCGGGATGCGATGGCGACGAGCAGCGTTGTGCTTGAACGGCATGGAAGGAAAGTAGCCGCACAGCCGACCTCAGGCCACCAGGCATGTCCATGCACCAACACCTCGAAAGTGCATTTCAGCCCTTATGATCGTCAGCAAGGTCGAGTCGCGTAACAGCCGCGGTTTGCCGCGCTCAGAGATGCCAACGTCCCCACGAAATAAAGCTTGCCATCGCCAGGAAGACAATGTTGACGGGCGTCGCTGCAATCTCGCGGCGCGAGACGTGGAAGATCATGGCGCAAAGCTGAAGCGCCACGCAGCCAAGCGCCGACGGGACAGTCAACTGCGGCTCGACGCCGGTCAACATCGGCAGAAACACGCCAACGCCGCCTGCGAGGTCAATCAAGCCGAGCGCACGTATGACCGGCTCGCGCAGTTCCCCCGTCCAGGGCCACATGGCGGCGATCTTGGGAATCGGAGTCATGATCTTCATCTACGCCGCCCAGGTAAAGCCGGTGAAGAGGAGGAACTGAGCCAGCCATAAGCTGTGGTTCGGCATCCGCTCTCTCTCGACGAAACGCGATGACCTAGTTTGCCCTTGTCGGATAGCCACAGGGTTGGTGTGATTAATACGATATGATGTAGTATTGTTAGGGCTAATGCTGAATGCGCGGCTGGTCGGACGATCGTCCCAAGGCCAAGCTCATGGCTCGGAAGCGCGCGTTGATCCTGAACGCCGCACGAAAGGCCTTCCTCGGCGCGGGTATCGAGGGGGCAAGCATGGAGGTGATCGCCGCGTCTGCTGGTGTCTCGATTATGACGCTCTACCGCCATGCTAGAACCAAGGACGACATCTTCGAGACCGTGGTGTCCGAGGCGTGCGCGCCGCCAACCGGCGGCGACGAGTCTCAGGCGATCAAGATGATCCTACAGCAGCCTTTGGACGAAATCCTCACCTTCATTGGCATCTGCTTCCAGGACCGGCTTGGAGAACCCCAGTCGCTCGGCCTGCTTCGCGCAGTTATGATCGAGCACAGGCATTTCCCCCATCTCAGCCAAATGGTCTATGACGGCTTGGTCGTCAGCCATGCTCGGCAACTGGTGGATTTCCTTGTAGAACGGCCCGAGGCTGCGGGGCTCGGCGAGGAGAAGTGCGCGATGCTGGGCGCCGAATTTGTTGATCGCCTGCTTAGTGCCGACCTGCTCAGGGCGCTGCTTGGCATTTCCGTTTCTGCAGGCGGCAACCGGGAAAGCCGGGCACGGCAAGCTGCGAAGGCGCTGGTCGTTGGACTGGAACAATCCCCGGTGACCTGAAGTGGAGAGTGGAGGTGCGCTCGACGCCATCGTTGCCGCGCACCGGCGTCCATGTCAGGAAGCAAAGACGCGAAGCAGTGTTGGGGCGCCTCGAGGCCGCTTCCGACGATCCGCGCGAGATGCAGCCCGCAGCCCACTCTCTGGCCTTAATTTGAAATACGGTAGGGTATCGTATCTCATGGAGAACCGGAAGGCGCCAGCGTTGCAGAGCGCGACCTGATCGGGCGTTCTTAGTCACGGAGGACAACCTGCATGTTGAATGTGAAGGTCACAGCCGGCAATGCTGGGGAGTTCCTGCAATTTAGGCCGACGACGGTTCGAATACTCGAGGACGGCTCAGGCACTGAAAACCGCATCAGTGCAATCGCATCGACGATGGCTCCGCATGTTGACGGTCCGCCGCCACACATCCACCTCATGCACGATGGAGCACTTCTTGTTACGAACGGTGTCCTCCGCTTCATGATTGGTGGCGTTCAGCGGGACGCTAAGGCTGGAGACTACGTCGTGATGCTGGTGGGAGCACCACACACTTTTGTCAACGCAAGCAATGAGCCAGTCTCGTTCTTTACCACCTTCACGCCTGCGTTCTATGTCAATTCCTTCCGCGAGTTAGCACAGTTGAGAGCGCAAGGAAGATTTAGTGTGCAAACGCTGGCAGAGGTATTGATGCACTACGCAACCGTGGCTTGCGAATAGAGTAGCCGATAGGCTTGTTTGAGCTCGACTTTGGCCATTCCGGCAGAGTTGACCTGAGGTGGGTGGCGGAGCGGTCTGGTAAGGGTCGGCAGCGTCGACTTGGGAACTGGCCGGCTTGTGAGATAGAGCTGAGCCAGGTAGCTGGGTGGGATGACAACGTCCGCCGTTCCCAGCTATGCCGGCTACCGCTTCCCGGCAGAGGTCATCAGCCATGCCCTATGGCTTCCCTTCCGCTTCCCGTTCAGCCTGCGCATGGAGCTATGCTGGAACCTGGGTGACGCCGTGATCAGGCGGCGTTCTGTGCTGGCGTGATGGTGACCTCGACGCCGTTGCGGAATGTGACGCCCTGGACGACCTTGGGCAACTGGTTTTCGCCTTTCAGCCGACGCCAGGTCTTGGCCGCCGCCATCACCAGCTTGAACACCATCAGCCGGGCTGTGTCCTGCGACAGCGCGCCCTTGGTCCGCACCGTCCGGTGCCGGACCGTGGCGAACACGCTCTCGATCGGGTTGGATGTGCGCAAGTGGTCCCAGTGCTCGGCGGGGAAGTCGTAGAAGGTCAGCAGCGCGTCCTGGTCCTTCACCAGGCAGGAAACCGCCTTGCCGTACTTGGCCCCATACTTGTCGGCGAACGTTTTGATGGCCGCCTCCGCTGTCGCGCGGTCCGGCGCGCTCCAAACCTCGCGCAGATCCGACTTGGCCGCCGGCTGGACCGACTTGGGCAGCTTATCGAGCACGTTGACGGTCTTGTGGAGGGTGCAGCGCTGGTGCCGGGTGGTCGGCGACACCTCGTCCAGCGCTTTCCAGAAGCCGAGTGCCCCGTCACCGGTCGCCAGTTCTGGCGCGACAATCAGGCCGCGCGCCTTGAGGTCGACCAGAAGCTCCCGCCAGTTCTGCGCGCTCTCGCGCACGCCGACCTGGAAGCCGATCAGCTCCTTCTTGCCCTCGGGCGTGGCGCCGATCAGCACCAGCATGTCCCCGCGACGCCTTCGTCGTCGGGCACTCGGCATGCGGCTCCATGCGGGCCTGCAGGTAGACGCCGTCGGCCCAGACATACACGTAGCGCCGGGCCGACAGGTCGCGCCGCTACCAGCGCAGATAGTCCGCCTCCCATTCGCCCCGCAGCCGCGCAACCACCGACGGCGAAAGGTTCGGGGCGTCGCGGCCCAACAGCGCGGCCAGCGCCTCCCCGAAGTCGCCCGTTGAACCAAGAGGTTCACCAGACATCGACACCCCGCGCAGGTAGAGGATCGGCAACAGGGCATCCAGGCTGCGCGTCCGCCTGGCCCAGCGCGGTAGGATCGCCGACGTGAAGCGGATGCGGTCCGTCCCTGCTTTGCCGGCACCCCGGTCGCGCAGTCGCGGTCGAGGCCGGCCTCCACGCCGTATGCGAGGCCCTCGGCCAGCGCCGCTGTGCCAAGCGCCATGACGCCGTTGATGACCAGCTTGAGGACGATGCCCTGGCCGACCGGCACGACATGGACCGTCTTGCGCGCCAGCACGTCGAGGATCGGCGCGGCATAGGCCACGTCGGCCTCGCTACCGCCCGCCAGCACGACGAGCTTGCCGGTCTCGGCCTCGGGTGTGCTGCCGGACAGCCTATGCGGCAGCGAGGTCTTCGACCGCAAATAGCCTTCCAGCGGCAGCAGGCTCTCCGCCATCTGCGGGCTGCGCAGCATGGTGCTGTAAGGATCATACAGGCCCGAGCTGGCCATCGGCGCCGCCATATCCGCCACTCTATGCTGCTCTGGCGTGAGATATTGCATCGTCAGTTGCTTGAACCGTTCGCCACCGGATTGGGCCTCCAAAGCAACCGGGACGGACAGCGGACCACAGAGCAAACCCGATTTGATGGCCAGATGCGTCATCGTGCTCTCCTTGAAAGTGGCTGAGCCAGTGGTTGGCTGTCACTTGCTGGCCGCCAGGCCTCGCTGGCCCGAATCGTCATGCCCTGTCATACCGCTCGCCATGCAGGTGCATGGCGAGCGGTTCTGCCGCATGCCGGTTTGCTACAGCTTGACCGAGAACTTCTGCTGTCCGGTCAGCACCAGCTCGTTCTTCTGGTTGTGGATGCTCACCGCGACCGTGATGTAGCCCTTGCTCTCGTCCTTGGTCAGCTCCGAAATGGTCAGTGCCGAGTAGATCGTGTCGCCGACGAAGCTCGGCTTGAGGAACTTGCAGGACAGGTCGGTGAACGCGATCAGGATGTCGCTGAGATACAGCGTGAACAACGATGCCCCGGGTGCCGAGAAGGCCAGCACCTCCATCGGCTGAACGAGCGCACTCGGCAGGCCCTTCTGCTTCGCGTAATCGTCGTCGTAGTGCAGCGGGTTGTTGTCGAGTGAGACCGCCTGGAACGCGGAGGTCAGCGCGCCGGTGAGAGTCCGGCTGGGCATGCGAAACATGTCGCCAACCTTGAAATCGCTGAACCGCTTCGGGGGCACGACGGGGAAGTTCCTGGGGTCGAAGGCCGGTTTGGTCGCGGGCGATGTAGCAATCGGCGCGGCCGATTGCGCGGCGGCAGGTGTGGCGGCAGCCAAGACGAGTGGCATGGCGAGCGCCGCAGATGCGCCACCGGCGATCAGGTTACGGCGGCCGACATCGACGCGGGGAGTGTCGTTCATCATTTCTGTTCTCCTCTGGTGTGTTGCCGACGGGGTGTCGACGATCTCCGATGCCCCTCTTGGAAGGGGCAGCCGGTGGGCTTGTTGGCTCAGGTCTGCTTGACCCAAACAGCCTGGGCGTTGGTGAACTCGCGGGTGCCGAAGTGCGACAGCTCTCGGCCGTAGCCGCTGTTCTTGACCCCGCCGACCGGGATGCGCGGGTTGGACGCGGTAAAGCCGTTGACGAACACGCCGCCGGTTTCCAGCCTGCGCGCGATCGCGGCAGCCCGGTCGAGGTCCGACGTCCACAGGTTGCCGCTCAACCCATAATCGCTGCAGTTGGCCAACTTGATGGCGTGCTCGACATCGCGCGCCACCGTGATCGCCGCGACGGGTCCGAAGATCTCCTCGTCGAAGGCGGCCATGCCGGGTTCCACGTCCCCCAGCACGGTCGGCTCGTAGAAGAAGCCGGGACCGTCCACCTTGTGCCCGCCCAGCAACAGCGTCGCGCCGCTGTTGATCGAGCGCGTCACCTGGTCGTGGATGCCGTCGCGGAGGTCCGCGCGGGCGATCGGCCCTTGAGTTGTCTCAGGGTCGGTCGGGTCGCCCATCTTGAGCTTCCGCGCGGCTGCGACGAACTTGGTGGTGAACGCCTCGGCGATAGGCTGCTCCAGGATGAAGCGCTTTGCGTTGATGCAGATTTGCCCGGTGTTGCTGAAGCGCGCCAGGATGCCTGCCTCCACCGCCTTCTCGATGTCGGCGTCGGCCAGGACGATGAACGGGTCCGCCCCACCCAGCTCGAGCAGCGAGCGCTTGATGAGCTTTCCCGCCTGCGCCGCCACCGCGGACCCCGCACGCATGCTGCCGGTCAAGGTCACGGCTGCCACCCGGCGGTCATCGAGCACCGCCGCGCTGCCCTCGTTGTCCGTGTTGAGGACGGAGAACAGTCCATGCGGCAGCCCGGCCGCCTCCCAGGCGTCGCGCAGCAGGTAGGCGCAGCGCATGGTGTTCGGCGCAGGCTTGAGGATGAAGCCGTTGCCCGACAGCATGATCGGCACGCACGCGCGGATCGCCTGCCATAGCGGGAAGTTCCAGGGCATGATGCCCAGGACGGTGCCGATCGGCAGGTAGGAGACGTGAACGCGGTCGCCGCCGTCCACCTCCACCGGCTCGTCGGCGAGCAGGGCGGGGCCGTGCTCGGCAAACCATTCCGCCGTGGCGGCGCACTTTTCAACCTCGCTCCGGGCGTCCCTCAGCGTCTTGCCCATCTCGGCGGTCACCACCGGCGCAATCCGGTCCTCCCGGGCCAGGAGTTCAGCCGCGAACTTCTTGTAAGTCGCGGCGCGCTCGGACATCGAAACCGTCCGCCACGCCTCATAGGCGGCAGCGGCCCCGGATAGAAGCTGCTGCACCTCGTCTTTCGTGTCGAACGGGAACCGTTCGATGACCACGCCGGTGGCCGGGTTGCGGGAGATCGCCTCGGGCGCGGATGGTGAATGGGTGTCGGGCATGGAAGCGGCTCCTGAATGCTGGTGGATGGCGGATGGGACCGCGTTTTGGATTGGAGGGGTGGGCGCTATGCCGCGGCGCTGGAAGCCTGGGCGTCCAGCCATGCGGCGACGTGTTCCACGGTGTCGCCGTAGAAAACCGCGTATTGGTCGCGCGACACGTAGCCGAGGTGCGGGGTCGCCAGTACGTTGTCGAGGCTGCGGAACGGGTGCCCGGCCGGCAGCGGCTCGGTGTCGAACACGTCGAGCGCGGCGCCGGCGATCCGGCGCGCCCGCAGTGCGTCCACGAGCGCGTCCTCGTCCACGATCGGCCCGCGTGACGTGTTGACCAGCCAGGCCGTGGGTTTCATGAGCGCAAGCTCGGGAGCACCGACGAGGCCGCGCGTCGCATCCACCAGGACCAAGTGGACTGAGATGATGTCGGCTTGGCGGAAGAACGCCTCCCGGGACACCGGCTCGGCGCCAGCCTTGGCGGCCTCGTCCTTGTCGAGCCGCGTGCTCCAGGTAATCACCTTCATGTCGAAGGCTTCGGCGACCTTCGCCACCTTGCCCCCGATGCGGCCCAGGCCCAGCACGCCCAGCGTCTTGCCGGCGAGCTCCCACCCGACCGAGCGTTGCCAACCGCCATGGCGAAGCGACGCGCCCTCGGACGGGATGGCGCGCATGGCGGCAAGAATCAGGCCCCAAGTCAGCTCCATAGGTGCGACCAGGCTGCCCCGGGTGTTCTCCACCTTGATGCCGCGCTCCTTGGCGGCGTCCTGGTCGATGGACGCGTTCTTGGGACCGGTGGACACGATGAGCTTAAGGCGTGGCAGCCGCTCAATGACCGCCCGCGGCAAGGGCGTTCGCTCGCGCATGACGCAGAGCACATCGAACGGCAACAGGCGTTCGACCAAGCGGTCCAGGTTTGCCACGGTGTCGGAAAACACCGTGACCTGTGCCCGCGCCTGGACCGCGGACCAGTCCGCCATCGAGAGGGCGACGTGCTGATAATCGTCCAGGATGGCGACTTTGGTGGGCTGTGCGGGCGTTTCCATGCGAACCTCCTCCGTGACGGGCCGGCTTTGTGACAGGCCGGGCGTGGCGGCCGGGCTGGTCCCGGCCAGCCCTCAGCCGACGGGCTTACCCTCGACTTCGATCTCACCGAACACGTCCTGCGCGACCTTGAAGCTGTCGATGGCTGCGGGCACGCCGCAGTAGATGGCGGTCTGCAGCAGGACTTCGCCGATCTCCTGCTTGGTCAGCCCGTTGTTGACCGCACCGCGGACGTGCAGGCGCAGCTCGTTCGGCCGGTTCAGCGCGGTGAGCATGCTGAGGTTGACGATGCTGCGGCTGCGCCGGTCGAGGCCGGGACGTGCCCAAATGTCGCCCCAGCAATAGCCGGTGACGAGTTCTTGCAACGGCTTCATGAACTCGCTCACGTTGCTGGTGGACCGGTCCACGTAATCGTCGCCAAGCACAGCACGGCGGATTTTCAGACCCTGCTCATAGTTCTCGGACATTCCGTGCTCCTGCCTCATGAGACGAACTGGCCCCTAACACTTCGGAACGGCGATCTTGTTGTTCCAATACTTTGCACAGGCAATCTTGATAGCTTTGGGAGATACCGGGAAGTTGGATGCAGGCGCCTCAGCAAACCTCCTGCATGTGTTGCACGCACCGCTTCTCCCGGCCGGCCAGGCTGCGCACGACCGAGACGAAGTTCCGCACGACACCCGACCGCTCATCTCGGCGCCAGGTCAACGACAGCGTGACCGCGGGCTGCTCGCCCTCGATGGGCCGGAACGTGACCCCTGGCGCCTTAATATGCTGCATCGAACTGGGCACGAGCGACACGCCCAGCTCGGCCGCAACGAGGCTGACGACCGTTGCGAGTTGGGGCGCCTCCTGGCCCAGCCTGGGTTCAAAGCCGGCTGCACTGCAGGCGTTGAGTATGGCCTTGTGCAGCTCCGGCCCGACGTGGCGCGGTTTCATGATGAAACTGTCCTGCGCCAACTCGACCAGCCGCACAGAGGGCTGGTGTGAGCAGCGATGGGCGACGGGCAGCGCCACAACCAGCGTGTCGCGTTCCACCGGCACCAGGGTCAGTTGGCTCTTGCCCTCGACCCCGGAATGAGTGAAGGCGACGTCGAGCGCGCCCAGCATCAATTGGTCGAGCAGCCTGTAGGTGTTGGCTTCCTCGAGCTGCAACTCGACGTCTGGGTAGGCGTGCCGAAAACTGCGGATTGCCGATGGGACGCACGAGTTGAAGTGGGCCGACCCGGTGAAGCCGAGCCGCAACCGGCCCACTTCGCCCCGTCCGGCCCGCTTGGCGGCAACGGTCGCCTTCTCCGCCGCTGCCAACGCCAGCAGGCCTTCCTGAAGGAAGGCCCGGCCGGCCTCCGTCAGCTCGGCCCCATGCGGCACGCGCCGGAGCAGGATGACCCCAAGCTCGGCTTCGAGGTCCTTGATCTGCTGGCTGAGCGGGGGCTGTCCGATGCCCAGCCGCGCCGCCGCCCGGGTGAAGTTCAGTTCCTCGGCAACAGCGACGAAATACCGGATGTGACGCAGTTCCATCGGATGCTCCTATGGGGGGCTGTCCGCGCCTGCGGGCAACCAGCTTACGTGAAGGCGGGGTTGGCCTTGCCTGACCATCTACGGTGGACACGGGTCACGGCCTACGCGGCCGCGGCGAGTTCCTCCTTGTTAGCAGGGGTGGTGCAGCCCAGGGCCGAATGGAGGCGCTGGCGATTGTGGAAGCCCTCGATGTCCGGCGAACCTGAACAGGGCCATGCGCGCCGCCTGCCTGGTTTCGAACGGGCCGTCGTCATCCAGTTCCGTCTTGAGGCTGCCGAAGAAGCTCTCCATCGGCGCGTTGTCCCAGCAGTCCCCCCTTGCGGCTCATCGAGCACCGCATGCCGTGCTGGTCCAAAACGTGGTGGTAGTCATTCGCGGCATACTGGGCAGACTCAACTGGTCATCGCAACACTCGTACGAAGGAGGTTGCGATGGGCATGCGGAAGCGACGTTCGGATCGGTCTGGACGAGAGGTGATACGGTCACCGACTGGCGGTGCACGGGCAGGTGATCGCAGCACTTGGACATCAGGGTATGGTCGATTAGGCCGGGACCTGGCCTGCCGCGCCCGATGGGCAGCGCCGGCATCGACTCCTGAACGATGCCCTTGCAGGCCCGGCAGCTCAGCTTCGGCTGGACGTGCCGGATGGCCGCCGTGGCCGCGTAGGCGACCGGCACCGTCGCCATCGACCGCGACGTGGTGCTTGGTGCCCTTCTTCGCGCGGTCGGCGGGATTGGGGCCGGTCAGCTCGCCACCGCGCTTGGCGCGCACCGAGCAACTGTCCACGATCAGGTAGCGCCAGGTGGGGCTGCCCGCGCAGCCCGGCGTTTCGGCGCAGCCGAAAGCGCCTGGCCGACCAGCATGGAATGCACATGCCCCAGCACGCCTCTTTGCTCCCAGTCCGCCAGCCGCCGGCGCAAGGTGGACCCGCTTGCCATGCTGTCCGTGGCCCGCAGGCTTCGCCACGGCGTGCCCCCGCATAGGAACCGCCGCAGCGTGGCTAGCACCCGCATCGTCTCGGCCGGCGGGTGGCCAGGACCGAAGTTGGGGAGCGGCTCAAACCAGAGGATCACCCGCGCAACCAGCTCCAGGATGCTCTTGTTCGATGCTGCTCTCCCCGTCACGGAACAACAGATGGGATCGCAGGCCGCCGTAGGCGCGGTCAGGCTTACCCAACCCAGGGTAGTAGTGAAAACCGTGGCTGAGGACGCCACGACCAAAGTGCGCCATCACCCTGTGCCGCCTCAGTTCGAAGGGTGTAGTGCTATGGCTGCCGTTTCGCAGCGGGTGGCCTCATCCCGCTGTAGCACTTCGTTGCAACAGCCCGGCGACGGCTCAATCCGCCCTGGCCGTTCAAGCAAGCAGGACAGAGGCATGGACTGAACCGGGCCGAGTCCACGATTGCGAGGTGCTTGAATGAAGCGTTCCAAAGCTGCGCGGACGTTCGCCGCCGCTGCCATGCTGTCACTCGGCGTCCACTTGCAGGGCTGGGCGGCGCCCCCGCCCCCAGCGGTGACAGTGTCCGGCAACACCTTGCTTGCCGACAAGCAGCCATGGGTATCGGGCGGCGTCAACATGACCGGGCTGGTGCGCGCGCAGCCGAGCACCGTTGGCGCATCGCTATTCAATAGGAACCCCGCATACTTTGGGCCGACGGAACTGGCGGCGGCACGGGCCTACGGCGCAAACACGGTGCGGCTCCAGCTCAGCGAGCCCGCGCTCGACCCGCAATCGCCCCAGTACGTGCCGGCCTACCTGGGCCGGGTCGTCGAGGGCGTCCGCCAGGCCGAGGCGGCGGGCCTGGTCGTAATGCTGTGCATGCAGTGGGAAGAGCCGACCGGCGTCGCAGGACTGCCGTCGATGCCGGACGCTTCGACCGGGCGCGCGTGGGCTTGGCTTGCGTCGATCTTTGCCCGGGATCCCAGCGTCGTGTTCGAGCTGTTCAACGAGCCGAACCTACCTCCGGTGACGGCGGATGAGCCGATCAACTCGCCGCGGCGCTGGGCGGCCTGGCAGGCGGCGTTCCAGCCGCTGATCGACCAGTTCAGGGGAGCGGGCATCGGCAACGTCCTGATCGTGGATGGGATGTCGTGGGCGCAAACGCTGGAGGGCGCGCCGGCGCTGCGTGACCCGCTGGGCCAGCTTGCCTATGCCGTCCATCCCTATCCCACCGTCATGCCCGAAACGCCGGCTGGCTGGGAGGCGCGGTTCGGAGGCTTCGCGCAGACCCATCCCGTGCTCATCACCGAGTGGATCATGGATAGCGGCCTGTTCTGCCTGCCCGATGCGCCAGGGATCGCGACGGGCCTGCTGAACTACGCCTTCGACCACCGGATCGGCTTCAGCGGCTGGGCGTTCGACGGGCCGGGCAGCCTGCTGACGACCTATGGCGGCCCGCTGACCAATTACGATAACTTCCGATGCGGACCCGGTGCCTTGGGCGGCCTGGGCCAGTCGCTGCAAACGCTGTTCCTGCAACGGCTGCCCCAGTAACCAGCCAAGCGGCAGACGAGGCAGACAAGCGGCGGGAGGGCCTCGCAGCCCAGCCCGGCGCCAGCGGTGCCGATAAACAGCCGCGGAGCCCTCACCGCGCCGCATACGCTTTCCAGACCCCTCTGCAAGGAGAGCACATGATCCGCCGTTTCCTGACACCAGCCGCGATTTGGGGTGCGTTCCTTGCCATCCCTGCCCCGGCCCGCGCGACGCTTTTGAACGTGAACTTCACCGCGATTGTGAACACCGCGGACCAGCCGCTACCAGCTGGCGTCACCAAACTGCAGCCAGCCGACGGGCAAGTCGGGACCAGGAGCGGTCTGCTTCCCGGCACGGGTGCGTTGCAGGCGCGGTATAGCTCTACGCCTGGTGCGGACGGCGTGGTGCAGGGCAGCTTGCAAGCATTCCCGGACGGCGTCGGATATTCTGCGCCGTTTACGGCGCCGGCCACCCAGGTCGCGCAACCTTACTTCAGCACCGGCCTGGGTTCGATCACCACGACCTTCGGCACGGGCGAGGGCTTCCTCGGCCTGGTGTGGGGATCGGTGGAGGCCAGCAACGCCCTGACGTTCTTTTCCGGCGGGGATGGCACGGGTACGGACCTCGGCACCATCCTGGGGTCCGATGTGGCGCCGTCTGCCGGCGGGGCGAACACGTATGGCGGTTCGCGCTTCCTGGACATCATTTTCAACACGCCATTCAGGAGTTTCGTGGCGACGGGCGGCACCGCATCCCTCGAGTACGCCGACGTCGTGACGGAGGCCGCCAACATCCCGGCCGCAGTTCCGGAGCCGCCCAGCCTCCTCCTGCTTGGTGCAGGCCTCGTCGGCCTGGGTGCCATCCGCCGCGAAACGGCCTAATGACCAGATGCGAAGCAATGCCTGGACCGCGCTTGGTCAACCAGCGCAGCACCCTCCCGGCCTGTCAGGCGCCCTGGCGTTCAACAAAGCTGCTCCCGGCGGAGAGCTGAGTGGCCCGCACCGGTGCGATGGGTCCGCCCTGCCGCGCCCCAGGGTCCGACCAGACGCAAGTGCCGTGGCAGGCCAGGATTAAAGGGCCGTCTAAGGTTAGTTGTGGACCCAGCCGCCGATGGATGGAGCCGCGTGCCATCTGGTCAGCACCAGCATTCTCCATGAAAGGCGGACCGGCGGAGGATGAAGACTTGGAACTGCTGGCGCGGGCCGGACGCGGGGAGGATGCGGCCCTGCGGCTTCTGATCGCCCGCAAGCTTCCGCGCATCCATGCCTTGGCTTGGCGCATGCTCGGCGACCAGGGGCATGCCGATGACGTCGCGCAGGAAACCTTCCTGCGCGTATGGCGGCAGGCCCGCACCTGGCAGCCCGGCGCGGCGCGATTCGACACTTGGCTTCACCGAGTCGTGCTCAACCTATGCCTCGACCACCTCCGGAAGCGCCGTGAGGTCCCTATGGCGGAGCCGCCCGAGCAGGTGGACCCCGCGCCTGCCGCCGACCGGGCGCTCGAACGCGACGACACCACGCGGCGTGTTCAGGACGCGCTCGCCTCGCTCCCGCCGCGGCAGCGGGACGCCATCGTCTTGCACACCTACCAGGGCCTTTCAAACATCGAGACCGCGGCTGTCATGGGCATTGGCGTCGAGGCGCTAGAAAGCCTGCTGTCCCGGGCGCGGCGGGCGTTGCGCTCGCAGCTTGCAGAGGTGGAATGGTGACGTCTGAACGCTTCGGAACCCTGGCGGCGGCCTACGGCGGGACCATCGCCCACTGGCCGGCCGCCGAGCAGGACGCCGCGTGGGCCTGGCTGCTGGCGCGGCCCGAGGCACATGCGGTGCTTGCGGCCGAGGACGGGCTAGACGCTGCCCTGGCCGGCTGGGTGGTCCCAGGCCCCGGGGCGGCGCTGGCGGGCCGGATCGCCTCAAGCGTACCGGGCTGGCACGCGCGTGCCCGGCATGTGCGCCTCTGGCTGTCCGGCATGGGCACGGCCGCCACGCTCGCCGCGGGGATCGCGACAGGGGCATGGATCGTGGGGACCCGGGTGCCCGCCCCGGGCGCCGGGCCAGGACGGCTCTGCCAGTTGACCGTGCTGGGTGCCCCGCTCGACCTTGGCGAGCTGCTCGCCGGGCAGCAGCCCCTGTGACGCGCAGCCCGCTGTGGCGTGCGCTCGCGGCGTCCCTGCTGGCCAACGTGTTCGCGGTGGGCGCCATCGGCGGCGGCCTCGTCATGCTGTCGCACCAGAATACCGTGCGGCCCGTGGCGGCGCCGCTCCGGCCCATCCGGGCCGCCGGGGACGGCCTTCCCCAGGCAGCCCGGGACCGCTTCCGGGCAGCGATGCGCCGGGTCGTCGCGGACGCGGACGGCCTGATCCGAACCGCGCGGGAAGGCCGCGAGACCGCAGCGCGACTCTTCATTCAAGCCCAGTTCGACAGGGATGCTGCGGACGCCGCGCTCGGCCATGCCCGCGACGCTGATGTCCAGCTCCGCAGCCGGCTGGAAGCGGCGGCAGTGGAGTTCGCCGCGGGACTGCCAGTCGACGAGCGCATCCTGCTGGCACAAGGCCTGGAACAGGGAGGCCCGCTGCGCCATCCCCCAAGGGAGCCAACGCCGGCTCCGTAAGCGTCTACTTGATAACCCGTGTCCACCGTAACGGGGAATGGTCAGTTTACAAATAGTCCAAGGATCTCGCATGCAATCTACGCGGAAAGTTGCCATCATCACCGGCGCCTCACAGGGCATCGGCTCCGGCCTGGTGAAAGGCTTCCGAGGAGCCGGATACCGCGTCATCGCCAACTCGCGCTCGATCAAGGCCGGCGACACCGCCGATGACCCGGACGTCCTGCCGGTTGCTGGCGACATTGCCGACCCGGAGGTTGCCCAGCGCGTCGTTGATGCAGCCATGGAGCACTTCGGCCGGATCGACACGCTTGTGAACAATGCTGGCGTCTTCATCTCCAAGCCGTTCGTGGACTACGCCGACACTGACTTCGCGGCGATGGTGGCCGTGAACCTGGCTGGGTTCTTTCACATCTCGCAAAGGGCAGCATCTCAGATGCTGCAGGCGGGCTCCGGCCACATCGTCAACATCACCGCAACGATTGCCGGCCAGCCCATGGCGGCTGTCCCGGCGGCCCTTGCGTCCCTGACCAAGGGTGGCCTCAACGCCATCACCCGATCCCTGGCCATCGAGTACGCTGGGCAGGGTATCCGGGTAAATGCCGTCTCGCCAGGGATCATCAAGACACCGATGCATCCGCCCGAGGCACATGGGTTCCTCGCCGGCCTGCATCCTGTAGGCCGGATGGGAGAGGTGCGCGAGGTTGTCGATGCGGTCCTCTACCTCGAAGGCGCACTCTTCGTGACAGGCGAGATCCTGCACGTCGATGGCGGTGCGAATGCCGGACACTGGTGATCGACTCCTGCCGCAATCGGCTTGGAAGGAGCATGGCATGTCTGATGTGACCAGCAGGACCACTCGCGGAGGCGCGATCCCGGAGCAAGGCCGCCCCGCCGCCGAAGCTGGACATCCGCGGCGCGAAGGGCTGCCAACATGGCCTGACCGCCGCCTGGCCGACCTGCTGCAGATCGAACATTCGATCGTGCTGGCGTCGATGGCCGGGCTAGGAACAGTCGAACTCGCGGCCTCGGTCTGTATGGCTGGGGCCTGGGCTCGCTCGGCTGCGCGGCGATGCCACCTCAGATCGCGAGGCAAGCCATTGAGAGGCTGCGAACGCTGACACGCCAGCCTGTCAACGTAAACTTCTTCTGCCATCGCCAGGCGCCAGCCAATCCTATACGCGGTGATGCTTGGCGTGATCGCCTTGGCCTCTACTACCACGAGTTCGGCCTCGACCCCTCACTCCCGCCGCCCCAAATGAACCTTCCGCCCTTCAACGCCGCCATGTGCATGATCGTCGAGGAGATCAGGCCGGAGGTGGTAAGCTTTCACTTCGGCTTACCGGAGCCGTCCTTGCTGGCCCGCGTCAAGGCGGCTGGATGCCTTATCGTCCGCGACGACAGTTCAGGAAGCCCGCTGGCTAGAAGCGCATGGCACCGATGCCATCATCGCTCAAGGCAACGAGGTGGGGGAACACCGGGGCACGTTCCTCGCTGCGGACGGCGAGGGACGGGCTGTATCACAACCAGGCACGCTCGCACTGGTGCCGCAAGTCGTTGATGCCGTTGCTGTGCCGGTTGCCGCTGCCGGCGGGATAGCCGATGCTCGCGGGATCACAGCCGCCTTCGCGCTCGGCGCCGTAGGGATACAGATTGGGACCGCTTATCTGCTCTGTCCCGAGGCAGCGACGCCGCCGCTGTATCGCAATGCCCTGCGAAACGCGGGGGCGACCGTGCTGACCAACGTCCTCACGGGGCGACCGGCACGCGCCCTGGTCAACCGGCTGACCCTCGAAGCCGGGCCGATCTCAGGCGCGGCACCGGAATTCCCAATGGCGATACCGGCCTTGGCGCCATTGCGGGCAAAGGCGGAGCAGCAAGGCAGCACTGACTTCACGGCGCTTTGGGCAGGTGAGGCAGCTATCCTGGCAGGAGAGGTACTGGGTGAGACATTGACCCGGGACTTGGCAGAGAGTGCCCTGCGGCGGTTCCAGCAAATGGGGTATCCGTCCGGTGGGCACCGCCTGGCAGGTATGAGCCTTGCCGCTGATCTTAACAGCGCTCGTACAAACGCCGCTAAGAGGCTATTGAGCGATTAAACCATGTTCATTCCGCCAGGCGTTTGAGCATGACCCGTGCCATGGACGCATACAGGAGCGTCTCGCTGGTTGAGATCAAGCGCTCGTAGTCGCGGCTCATGCGGCAGTTGCGCCCAATCCAGGCCAGCGTTCGTTCCACGACCCACCTGCGCTTGATGACATGGAAGCCGCGGGGTGGCTCCGGCGGCGGCTGTCCGGGCGCCACCCGTACGTCGCGCAGACCGGTCCACCAGTGCTTGCTGCCAGTGCTTGCTGATTGCAAGCGTCCAGCCCAGCGTCTCGGCCACCCAGGCTTTCAGCCCCTGGTAGGCGCTGTCGGCCCAGACCAGGGTGACATGCGGGAACCTCGGCTTGAGACCCGCAAGCAGCAGCCCGGCGCCACGTCTGTCATGGATGTCGGCTAGATGCACGCACGCCTTCAGCAGGTTGCCTTGTGTGTCGACCAAGATGTGCCGCTTGCGGCCAGAGACTTTCTTGCCGCCATCGTAGCCGCGCGGGCCACCCGCCTCTGTGGTGCGTGCGGACTGGCTATCGATTATGGCCGCCGTCGGCTGGGCCTTGCGGCCGCACGCCAGACGATGCCGCTCACGCAAGGCGGCGTTGATCGGCTCCCAAGTGCCCTGCGCACGCCACTTGGCATGGTGGTAGAACACCGCCGTCCACGGCGGGAAGTCGTGCGGCAATGCCCGCCATTGGCACCCCGTGCGGAGCAGGTAGGACAGGGCGTCCACAACGCGACGCAGTTCAAGCCCCTGCGGGTGCCCGGCCTGCTTGCCAGGCGTGATAAGCGGCCCAAGGATGGCCCACTCGTCGTCGTCGAGGTCGGATGGATAGGGATCAGCGTTCATCAACCAAAATGGTAGTGCCCGACTTGCCAGATCAGGCAGCTAACCCGAGCCAGAACATGGTTTAATTGCTCAACAGCCTCTAAGATCAACGGCAAGGTTCATACCTGCCAGGCGGCGCCCCCCGGACGGATACGCTTTGGGCACCACTCGGGCGCTTGCTCCCTTGGTGGATTCAATCGGTCGTCGCAACACCTTGGCGGAGGAGGTTGCGATGACGGCTCGGAAGCGGCGTTCAGATCGTGCAGGGCGAGGCATGCTGCGGTCGCCGGGGCGGCCGGGGGTGGCGCGACGTGAGGACCGGCGGCGGTTCTGGACGGCGATCGCGGCGAGGCAGTCAAGCGAGGGTGCGGCGGTTGGTGCAGGAGTGTCGCCGGCGGTAGGGGTGCGATGGTTTCGGGAGGCGGGCGGCATGCCACCATCGACGCTTGGGCCATCGTCGAAGCCGCCATCTGGGCGACACCTGTCGTTTGCGGAGCGCGAGGAGCTTGCGATCTTGCGTGCGCAGGGCTTTGGCATCCGAGAGATTGGCCGCCGGCTAGGGCGGTCGGCGTCGAACCAAGGGGTTCGCCGGGGATCGACGGTCTCGCGCGAGCTGCGGCGCAATGCCGCGAGGCGCAGCGGCGGGATGAAGTATCGGGCCACCACGGCGCAGTGGCACGCCGAGCGGGCAGCGCGGCGTCCGAAGCCGGCGAAGCTGGCCGTGAACGCGGCGCTGCGGGTTTACGTGCAGGACCGGTTGTCCGGCGTGATTGCTGCTCCAAGCGGGGCCGCGGTGCCCGGGCCGGCCGTGCCGTGGAGAGCCGCCGGCACGGTCCCCGGCAGAACCGGCGCTGGGCTCGGGCGTGGAGTCCACAGCAGATCGCCCACCGCCTACGGCTCGATTTCCCGGATGATGACACCATGCGGATCAGCCATGAGGCCATCTACCAAGCTCTTTACGTGCAAGGCCGAGGCGCGCTGCGGCGCGAGCTGACGGCTTGCCTGCGCACGGGGCGGGCGCTGCGCGTGCCGCGGGCGCGCACTTGCGGGCGGGGCAAAGCCTTTGTCGGCCCCGAGGTCATGATCAGCGAGCGCCCGGCGGAGGTGGCCGACCGGGCAGTGCCGGGCCACTGGGAGGGGGACCTCATCCTGGGGCTGGGCAGTTCCGCAGTCGGCACCCTGGTGGAGCATACCACGCGCTTTACGATGCTGCTGCACCTCCCGCCCATGGACGGCCACGGCTGTGGGGATCGCGTGAAGAACGGGCCTGCGCTGGCCGGGCATGGCGCCGAGGCGGTGCGCGACGCGATTGCGCGCGAGATCACCAGCTTGCCGGCGCAGCTCCGGCGATCGCTGACCTGGGACCAGGGTGCGGAGATGTCCCAACATGCGCAGCTGAAGATCGACACCGGCGTGGCGGTCTACTTCTGCGATCCCCGCAGCCCCTGGCAGCGCGGCACGAACGAGAACACCAACGGGCTGCTGCGGCAATACTTCCCGAAAGGCACCGACCTGAGCACCCACAGCGCGGACGACCTGGCAGCCGTGGCCTCGGCCCTGAACGGCAGGCCGCGCAAGACCCTCAGTTGGAAAACCCCGGCCGAAACCTTTGACGCCCTGCTGCGGTCAGATCACACAGGCGTTGCGACGACTGGTTGAACCCGGGACCTATCCATAAGCAAGTGTGATGCCAAAAAACGGCAATTCCCGGATGACACGACCGACGCTACCGGAACCTTGTGCGCAATAGCGCCCATTATGTAACTAGCAATGATGTATGTCCGGCAAGTCGAGATTTTCAGCGCCATCATAGAGCGGGGGTCGCTGACCGAGGCCGCACGGGCGCTCGGCATCACCCAGCCCGCCGTCAGCGCCGCCTTGCAGCGGCTGGAGCGTCACGTCGGTTTCGCCCTGTTCCGCTGGGATGGCCGCCAGGTCGTGCCCACCGCAGAGGCAGGGCTGCTGCACCTAGAGACAGTCCGTGCCCTGGCCGGGGTCGCGATGCTGGACGACGTGGTGACCGACATCGCCGCCGCCCGGCGCGGCCATCTGACCCTGGACAGCAACCCCGGCCCCGGCATCACCTGGCTGCCCCGCGTCGCAGTCGCGTTCCGCGCCGGGCGGCCCGACGTGACCGTACGCTTCCTGACCCGCAGCTCGCGCGAGGTGCGGTCGCTCGTGGCCGCAAGCGCCATCGACCTCGGCATCGCTGAGCCGCCGTTGACCGCGCCGACACCGTGCTGCGGCGCTACCGTTTCCCGACCGTTGCCGTGATGGCGGAGGGCCATCCCCTGTGCGGACACCCGGTGGTCACGCCGGCGCTGCTGGACGGGCGCGACTTCATCGCCATGCTGCCCGTCCACAGCACCGCGCCCGCCGTCGCCCGCGCCTTCGAGGCTGCGAGCGCCCAATGCCGGGTGGTCGCAGAGTGCGAGTTCTTTGCTATCGCCATCAACCTGGCCCGGCACGGGGCCGGAGTCTGCCTGGTGGACCCGATCAGTGCCGCGGAGGCCGGACCGGGGCTGGTGGTGCGCCCCTTCGCCCCTGGCGCCACGCCTTCGATCACCTATGAGATCGCGGTGCTCGGGCCGGCGCGGGGCGGCCCGTCGCTGCTGTCGGCCGAGTTCGCCGCCGCCGTGGACCGCTACGTCACGCCATTCCTGCAAGGAGGTTCTGCATGACCTTGGGCACGGCCCTTCCCGATGACGTTATCGCCGGCCTGCTGCGCGACTCCCTGCTGCCCCGGGACTTCGCGGCGTTGTGCGACACGGGCGGGCGGCGGGCCGGCACCGGTTCGGAGTGCGCGGCGCTGGACCTGGTGCGCCGCCTGGGCCGGGAGGCCACGGGACAGGAGGCACAAGTGCTGCCGGCGTCCTATGACGGCTGGGAAGCCACCCGCACATCGCTGCACTTGCTGGACGGCGGGCGCCGCATCCCGCTGGCCGGCCTGCCCCTGCTGCGGTCCGCCCCCAGCCCGCCCGGCGGCATCGAGGCCGAGGTGCTGCCCGTAGGGCGCGGCACGCCGGAGGAGTTCGACGCGCTGGCGGACGCTCTGCACGGGTGGTTCGCGCTGGTCCGGCACGAGTACATGTTCGCGGCGGGCCACATCCACCGGCGGCGCAAGTATGCGGCGGCGCTGGCAGCCGGGGCGGCCGGGTTCCTGATCGCCGGGCCGCTGCCCGCCGCGGCTGTCGCCGGGTCGTCCGGGCGGCGGCAGGAGGCCGGCATCCCCGCCTTCGGCATCACGCCTGAGGCCGCGGCCCGGCTGTCCCCATCCGGCGCCCCCGCCCGGCTCCATGCCGAGCTGCTGACGCGGGAGTTTGCCGCCGAGACGGAGACGGTGCTGTTCGACCTGCCGGGCCAGGAGGCCGGTTGGGTGGTGCTGAGCGCCCACGTGGACGGCCATGACCCGGCGGAAAGCGCCATGGACAACGCATCCGGCGTCGCGGTGGCGCTTGCCGTCGCGCGCGCCCTGATGCCGCACGCCGCCCGGTTCCGCCGAGGCTTGCGGCTGGCCTTCTTCAGCGCGGAGGAGTGGGCGCTGACGGGGTCGCGTGTCTATGTGGACGGGCTGGCGCCTGGCGAGCGCGACGGCATCGCACTGAACGTGAACCTCGACTCCGTGGCGGGCGCCGCCGGGCTGACGGCGCTGTGCAGCGGCTTCCCGGCGCTGGGCGCCTGGGTGCGCCAGGTGTCGGCGGCGTCCGGGCTGCCGGTCGGGGTCCACTTGCCGCTGATGGAGAACTCGGACCACGCCAACTTCGCCGCGTACGGCATCCCGGCGCTGCGGCTGGTGGCAGGCTTCGACGAGCCAGCCTCCAACCTGCGGCACGTGCTGACCGCAGCGGACACGCGGGACAAGGTGAGGGAGGGCGAGCTGCGCGCGGCGGCCTTGGCCGCGGCGGCGCTGACCTGGGCGGCGCTGACTGCGACAAGCAATGCGATGAGCGCATTGCGAAGCAGGTAGCCTACTTCCAAACGGGCGTCCCTGACGGGCCCGAGGCGCTACCGTCCTACGGCAACCACGGGAAACTGGGCGGCGCGATAGCGTCGGCGTCGCGGCGTGCCCAATCAAGCCGCGGAATGTCTTCCAGCGCCCGCGCCTGCGCCTCCTCCAGCGCGGCCGCGGCGGCGGCATAGTCCACCGTCAGCACCCGGCCATCGCGCACCACCTGCATGCCGTCCACGAAGACGTGCCGCACCGCCCGCTCGGAGGCAGAATAGATCAGCGACTTCAGTGGGTCGTGGCAGGGCCGCATGGCCGGATGCGTGCAATCTACCAGTACGACGTCGGCCCGGCACCCCGGCGCGAGGCGCCCGAGGTCCGCGCGTCCCAGCGCCGTGGCGCCGCCCACCGTCGCCGCGGTGAACAGCTCCGAAACCGATGCGCCACGCGGGCTGCCGGCCACGACCCGGCCGACGTAGCTGGCCAGGCGCAGCTCATCCAGCATGTTGTGCGGATAGACGTCCGTGCCGATGCCCATGTTGACGCCGGCCCGTCGGTAGCGGCCGAAGTCGTTCAGCGCGATGCCGCGCCGCGCGAACACGGTTGGGCAGTGCGCGACCGTCGTTCCGGTATCGGCCAGCAGTTCCAGGTCACCTGTGGGCTGCCAATGGGTCCAGGGATGATGGTCCAGGAAGATGCCGTGGCCGATGATGCTGCGTGGCCCCAGCACGCCCAGGTGGCCCAGCCACTCGATGGGCGTCATGCCATGGCGCCGGGTGATCTCGTGGAACTCGGACAGCGACTGCCCGGCATGGACCTGGAAGGGTATGGCGCGGCGGGTGCTCTCGGCATAGGCGTCGCGCAGCAGCCCCTCCGTGCAGGTGTCGACCTGTGCGGGCGTGACCATGCCCGACATGCGCCCGGACGGGTGCTGCGCCGCCAGGTCAATCTGCCGCAGCGCATTCTCAAAGGCACGTAGGCCCGCGACCTCGTCCCACTCGTAGTCCACCACGTACCCGTTGCGCGTCAGCCAGCGGCCGGAGCGGAACATGGGCGCGATGCAAACGCGCAGGCCGGAGTCCGCCAGGATGTCCAGCCAGCCCTCGCTGGGGATGGACAGGTCCACAAGCGTAGTCACGCCGGACAGCAGCAGCTCGGACAGCGCCACGCCGTAGCACGCGCGTATGCCGGCGGCGTCGGGGCGCAGCACGGTCAGGTATTCATACAGGGACGTATTGTACAGCCGGGGGCTGCCGACCTCGTCCCACATGCCCTTGTTCAACGGCTCGCTGAACGGGTGCGAGTGGATGTCCACCAGGCCCGGCATCACCATCAGCCCGGCGCCGTCGATGACCGTCCCGGCCTCCCCGGCATAGCCCGGCCCGACGTGCAGGATGCCGCCCCGGCCGAATGCCACGTCGATGCCGCTGCGGTAGGCATGGCTGCCGGCCGCTGCGTCCCACGCCACCGCGAAGCGGGCGTTGCGGACCAGCGTGACCCCATCCCCGCTTCCCGGTGTGCCGCCGTTGCCTGTGCTCATCCGTCAGTTCCCTCCATCCAGCGGCAACCGCTACCCGCCCGCAAGGTAGCGCCAGGCCGAGACCGCGTGCGTGCGGACGACATGCAGGAACTCCTCCACATCGACGCCCTCGTCCGGGCCGCCCATCCCTGCCGGGGACGGGCCATAGACGTAGGCCGGCACCCCGCGGCGGCGCCAGAACCGGGCGTCGGTTCCGCCCAAGGACACGATGGGCGGCGGGCGGAAGCCCAGCAGTCCCTGCACGCTGCCCTGGATGATGCCAACCATCGGATGCGCCGGGTCGGAGAAGGTTGGGTCCACGACAGCGTAGGGCGGCGCTTCGATGGACACTCCGGGAAAGCGCCCGGCGATCCCTGAGACCATCGCCCGCATCCCGTCCTGCGTGGTGCCGACGGGCAGGCGGATGTCGGCGGTGAAGCTGCAATCACCCGGCAGCATGTTGACCGCGACCCCGCCCTCGATCCGCCCGATGTTGAGCGTCGCGCGCCCGGCGACATCGGCGGCCCCGGCGCCCAGCCCGCGCTCGATGGCCGCGGTCACCTCCGGCTGGTCCAGCAAGGCCGACACCGCGTCCGGCATCACGGCGCGCACCCCTTCCACCTCCGCCAGGGCGACGATCAGCCCGGCCGCAGTCCGGGTGGCGCTTGCGGACAAGTGCGGGTAGGCGCCGTGCCCGCCCGGGGTCCGGATGCGGATGGTCATCCAGCACATCGCCTTCTCGGCGAAGCGCAGGGTATGGATGGACGACGGCTCCGCATTCAGCAGGCAGTCGCCCAGCACCTCATGGGCCAGGTGCTCCGTCAGGTAGTCGGCGCCCCAGCGCCCGCCGGTCTCCTCGTCGGACACGACGGTCAGGGTCAGCCGGCCCGGCAGGCTGCCGATCAGCCGCGCGACATACAGGTAGGCGAACAGGGACGCCGTGGTGCCGGCCTTCATGTCCACGGTGCCGCGGCCCCAGACCCGCCCGCCGTCCAGCTCCCCGCCCAGCGGGTCCCGCGTCCAGCGTGCCGGGTCGCCGATGGGGAACACGTCGAGGTGCCCGTTCAGCACGAGGTGCCGCCCCGGCGCCGGCCCAGCGACGCTGGCGACCAGGTTCGGCTTGTCCGCGTGCGGCGCCACCGTGCGGAAGGGCAGCCCGGCCGAGGCCAGCAGTCCGGCCACCAGGTCCGCCCCGCGCCGCGTGTCGCCGGGCGGGTTGCAGGTGTCGATGCGGGTAAAGTCCTGCAGGAAGCCGACCAGGCGCTGCCGGTCCCGCTCGATCCAGGCCAGCAAGGTCTCGGCGGACATCAGGCACCCATCAGGTCGGGTGCCGTGGCGCGGTGGACGGTGACGCCGCCACGCACCACGGCGCGGACGGGGCTGTGCGCGATGCGGTAGGGCAGCTCCGCCGGATGCCCCAGTTCCCAAAGCACCAGGTCCGCGCGCTTGCCCGGCGCAAGGGTGCCGCGGTCCCCGAGCAGGCCCAGAGCACGCGCGCCCTCCCGGGTGAAGCCTGCCACCGCCTCCTCGGCCGTGAGGCGGAACAAAGTGCAGGCCAGGTTCATGATCGCCGTGGGCATGAGGCACGGCGAGCTGGACGGGTTGTTGTTGGTCGCCAGCGCCATCCGCACGCCATGTCGGCGTAACAGCGCGACCGGCGGCTTCTGCACCTCGAACAGGGTGTAGTTCGCGCCGGGCAGCAGCAGGGCGACGGTCCCTGCGGCAGCCATGGCCTGCGCCCCGGCTTCGTCCACATACTCGATATGTGCCGCGGACAGCGCGCCGTGCCGGGCTGCCAGGGCCGCCGCGCCGGCCATGGAATACTGGTCGGCGTGCAGCGTGACCGGCTTGCCATGTGCGGCGGCAGCCTCGAACATGCGGCTGGTCTGGGCGTGGGTGAAGCCGCGGAAGGCCGGGGTGTCGCAATAGGCGTCCACCATGTCCACCAGCCCCTCCGCGACGGCGGCGGGCAGCACCGTGCCGCACAAGAAGGCGATGTAGTCGTCGGCCCTCCCTTCGTACTCCGGCGGCAGGCCGTGCGCACCCATGAAGGTGCAGACGACCTCGACCGGCAGGCGGCGGCCCAGCTCCCGCGACACACGCAGCAGGCGCAGCTCGGTCTGCAAGTCCAGGCCGTAGCCGGACTTGCTCTCCAGCGTGGTCACGCCGTTGGCGATCAGGGCGGACACGCGCCGGGCCGACTGCCGCAGCAGATCGGCCTCGTCCGTGGCGCGCGTGGTCAGCATGGTGCCGCGCACGCCGCCCTGCACGCGGGCCAGGTCGTCGCGGCTCGCCCCGGCCAGACGCAGCTCCCAGTCGCCCCGGCGCTCCCCGGCATGGACGACATGCGTGTGCGGGTCGCACAACCCCGGCGTGAGCAGCATCCCCTCGCAATCCACCACCTCGGCCGCCTCGCGGCGCGGCAGGTCCGCCGTGGCGCCGACCCAGGCGATCCGCCCGTCCTGCGCCGCCACCGCGCCGGCCCCGACCAAGCCGAACGGTGCACCACCCTCCTCCATCGTCGCCACCGGTGCGTTGATCCAGAGCTGGTCCCACATCGGCGTTTCCCCTCAGGCCAGTGGCAGGGTCAGCGGGGCGATCGCGTCAGCCGTCCGCCCCAGGAAGTCATGCTCCGGCACGCGGCCGATCATGCGCGCCTGCGCCTCCGCCAGGCGGGCCAGCGCGCCCGCGTGGTCCAGCGTCAGCACGCGCCCGTCCCGCACCACCGGGTTGCCGTCCACGAACACGTCGCGCACCGCGCGGTCGGCGGCATGGAACACCAGGCTGCGCAGCGGGTCGCGCGCCGGCGCCATCCAGGGCTGCTGCAGGTCCACGAGCACCAGGTCCGCCCGGCAGCCCGGCGCCAGCCGCCCGATGTCGTCGCGCAGCAGCGCCCGCGCGCCGCCCACCGTCGCGGCATGGAACACGTCCGCCAGCCCGGTGCCGTCCACGTCGCCGGTGCCGGTCTTGCACAGGGTCAGCGCCCAGCGCATCTCCTCGATCATATTGTGCGGCGTGGTGTCCGTGCCGATGCCGATGTTGACCCCGGCGCGGCGGTAACGCCCGAAGTCCTCCAGCATCGCGCCGTAGCGCGCGAAGGGCAGCGGACAGTGCGCGACCGACGCACCGCCGTCGGCCACCAGCGCCAGGTCGCGCCGGCTGCGCAGGTGCAGCCAGGAGTGGTCGTCGATGAAGATGCAGTGCGCGAGCGTCATGGCCGGGTGCAGCAGCCCGAGATCCGCTGCATACTGGACCGGCGTGACGCCGTGCCGCGCCATGATCTCCAGCACCTCGGTCACGGACTGCGCGATGTGGGTGGTGATCGGCAGGCCGCGCTCCAGCGCCGCCGCGTTGGCGTCGCGCAGCAGGGCGGGGGTGCAGGTCTCGATCTGGGCCGGGAACACCACGCCGCCCAGCCGGCCGGAGGGGTGGGCGCGCGCCTCCTCGATCAGGGCCAGCGCCTGCGCGAACTCCCGCTCGCCCGCGGCCTCGTCCCAGTCGAAGCCCAGCACCGTCGTGCTCTGCATCCGCCAGCGCGCGGAGGCGAACCAGGGCGCCAGGAACCCACGCAGCCCGCTGCGCGCCATCAGGTCGAGCCAGCCGGGATACGGGCGGGACAGGTCGGACAGGGTGGTCGCGCCGGACAGCAGCACCTCGCAGTAGGCGACCTCGGCCGCGGCAAGCTGCCCTTCCGGATCGGACCGGAACGCGCAGGAGCGCTCGTACAGCCCGGTCATGAACATGGCCCGCGACCCGTGCTCCTCCCGGATGCCGCGGTAGGCCGGCTCCGTCGAGGGATGGCTGTGCAGGTCCACCAGGCCGGGCATCACCATGCGGCTGCGCCCGTCCAGCACGGTGGCCGCCGGACCGTCATAGGCGCCGCCGACATGCAGCAGCCGGCCCCCGGCGAAGGCGACGTCGCCGCCGCGCCGATAGACGTGCCCGGTGCCGTCCCAGGCGACGATCCAGCCGCAGTCCCGGATGACCGTGGTGTCCATGGTGGCGCCTCCTAGACCGGGCATTCCGGCAGCCCGTCGGCGCCGGTGCCGACGTGGTGGCAGGCAGCCAGCCGGCCGCCGGCGCCCTTGGGTTCCAGCAGCGGGCGCTCCCGCCGGCACAACTCCGTGGCCGCCGGGCAGCGCGTATGGAAGGCGCAGCCTGCCGGGGGCCGCAGCGCGCTGGGCAGGTCGCCCTGCAGCACCATCCGCCCGCCCCTCGGCGCGTCGGGATCAGGGTCCGGCACGGCGGAGATCAACGCCCTGGCGTAGGGGTGCAGCGGACGTGTCCAAAGGTCCGCGCCGTCCGCCAGCTCCACGATCCGCCCGAGGTACATCACCGCGACACGCTGCGCGAGGTGCGCGACCACCGACAGGTCGTGGCTGATGAACAGCAGGGCCAGCCCCAGCTCCGCCTGCAGGCCCGCCAGCAGGTTGACCACCTGCGCCTGCACCGAGACGTCCAGCGCGCTGACCGGCTCGTCGCAGATCAGCACCTGCGGCTCCAGCGCGAGGGCGCGGGCGATGCCGATGCGCTGCCGCTGCCCGCCGGAGAACTCGTGCGGCAGCCGACCCGCCGCCTCCGGGCGCAGCCCGACGCGGGCAAGCAGGGAGGCCACCCGCTCCTGCCGCGCGGCCCTGCTACCGACGCGATGCACGGATAGCGGCTCCATCACGATCTGCCCGGCGGTGCGCCGCGGGTTGAGGCTGGCGTAGGGGTCTTGGAAGATCATCTGCATCACCCGGCGGTGCGGGCGCAGGGCGGCGCGGGACAGGTGCGTGATGTCGGTCTCGCCGAGCAGGATGCGCCCGGCGCTGGGCTGGACCAGGCGCATCGCGGTGCGGCCCAGGGTGGACTTGCCGCAGCCGCTCTCCCCGACCAAGCCCAGCGTCCCCCCCCGGTGCAGCGACAGGGACACGTCGGTCACGGCCTGCACGGTGCCCTGCGGCACGGCATAGTGCTTGGACAGGCCATCCAGCTCCAGCACGGGGCCGCCGGCCTGGCCCTAATCTCGTCCCGCGCGCTGGCCCGCCGGCCATGCGCCCCCGCTGCTGGCTTTGCTGCCAGCCCGGCAAGGCGGCGCAGCCGCGGGGGCGTCCGCCGCACTTGGCGCCCACGCGGGCAGCGCATCCGGCGCCATGGCGCTTCCGCCAGACGCGCCATCAGCTGACGCCCGGGGCAAGGCGGCCCTCATGCCGCGGCCCGGCGGAGGGCCGGCGGGCACGCGGCGCGGTGTCCCGGGCCGGCGGCGAGCAGCGGCGGCGGGTCGGCGGCGCAGGCAGGCTCCGCCATGCGGCAGCGGGGCGCGAAGGCGCAGCCCGGCGGCATCGCGGTCAGCGCCGGCACCATGCCGGGCATCTCCTGCAAGGGCGCGGTTCCCACGCCGTGGCGGTGCGGCAGGCGCGGCGTGGCGGCCAGCAGGCCCTGCGTGTAGGGGTGGCGCGGCGCGCGCAGCACGTCCCGGGCCGGTCCCTGCTCCGCCACGCGCCCGGCGTACATGACCACCACGCGGTCCGCCATGTCCGCGACGACGCCCAGGTTGTGGGTGATCAGCAGCAGCGCCATACCGGTGCGCGCCTGCACGCCGCGCAGCAGGTCCAGGATGCCGGCCTGGATGGTGACGTCCAGCGCCGTCGTCGGCTCGTCGGCGATCAGCAGCCGGGGGCCGCAGGCCAGCGCCATCGCGATCACCACGCGCTGCCGCATCCCGCCGGACAGGCGGTGCGGGTATTCATCCAGGTGGCGCGCGGCGTCCGGGATGCGGACCAGGTCCAGCAGCGCCGCCGCCTGGTCGCGCGCCGCCGCCCGCGTCACCGGGCGGTGCAGGCGTATGGCCTCGGCAAGCTGGGCGCCGACCGTCAGCACCGGGTTCAGCGCCGTCATCGGCTCCTGGAACACCATGCCGATGTCGCCGCCGCGCAGGCGGCGCAGTTCGGGCAGCGGCATGGTGGTCAGCTCCCGCCCGTCGAAGCGGATGCTGCCGCCCTCCAGCCGCGCCGGCGGGCTGGGCAGCAAGCGCAGGATGGACAGCGCCGTCACCGACTTGCCGCAGCCGCTCTCGCCCACGAGCGCGACCGTCTCCCCGGCGCCGACGCCGAACGACACGCCGTCCACCGCGGCGCCGCTGCCCGCCTTCGTGCGGAAGGCGACGCGCAGGCCCTCCACCTGCAGCAGGTCCTCCCCTTCGCGCAAGGCCGTCAACGGTTCCGCAGCTGCGGGTTCAGGGCGTCGTTCAGCCCTTCCCCGATCAGGTTCAGCGCCAGCACCGTCACCAGGATGGCGAAACCGGGGATGGCGGTCAGATACCAGTTGGTCCGCAGCATCTCCCGCCCGGAGGCGATGATGGTGCCCCAGGACATCACGTTGGGATCGCCCAGGCCCAGGAAGGCCAGCGAGGATTCTGTGAGGATCGCGGTCGCCACGCCGATGGAGGTCGTGACGATAACCGGCGCTAGGGCATTGGGCAGCATCTGCGTCGCGATGATCCGCAGGCCGCCCATGCCGATGGCGTGGCAGGACTGCACGAAGTCGCGGTCGCGCAGCGCCAGGAACTCCGCCCGCACCAGCCGCGCCACCGTGGGCCAGGACACGAGCGCGATGGCCAGGACCACGACCGAGACCGAAGGCACCAGCAGCGTCACGACGACGATCGTGAAGATGAAGGGCGGGATGGTCTGGAATGCCTCGGTCAGCCGCATCAGCACGTCGTCTACCCAGCCGCCGTGATAGCCGGCCAGCGCCCCCACCGTGACGCCGATGCCAGCGGACGCCGCCGCCGCGGCAAGGCCGATCAGCAGCGACACCCGGGCGCCGTAGAAGATGCCGGCGGCCAAGTCCCGGCCCAGCGCATCGGACCCCAGCGGGTAGTCCGGGTTCTCGCCGGGCCATTGCAGCGGCATGGTCACCATGGACCACGGGTCCTCCGGGAACAGCAGCGGGGCGCTGGCCGCCATGGCTACTACCAGGACGAGCAGCAGCACGCCGAGCGGCGTGGTCCAGCGTCCCAGGAAGGCCCGCATTAAGAGCCGGACGCCCCTCACCGCCGCAGCTCGATGCGCGGGTCAATGACGGTGTAGAGCAGGTCCACGGCGATGTTGACCAGGATGACCAGCAGCGAGCTGGCCACGAGGATGCCCATGAGCAGGTTGAAGTCGCGCTGGAACACCGCCTCGTAGGCCAGGCGGCCCAGGCCGGGCCAGGCGAACACCGTCTCCACCAGCACCGCGCCCCCTAGGACCGAGCCGACCTGCAAGCCCGTCACCGTCACGATCGGCAGCAGCGCGTTGCGCAGGACGTGCCGGGTGGCGATCCGGCCCTCGTCCAGGCCCTTGGCGCGGGCGGTGCGGACCCAGTCGGCGCCGTAGGCCTCCAGCATGGAGGCGCGCATCAGCCGGGTGGCGATCGCGACGTAGAACAGCGACAGCGCCGCCGCCGGCATGACGGCATGGCGCGCCACGTCCCAGGCCGCCGCCAGCCCTGTATGCCCCGCCGACAGGTCGGTCATGCCCCCGGTCGGCAGCCATTGCAGGCGCACGCCGAACAGCACGATCATCATCAGGCCGATCCAGAACGTCGGCGTCGCGTAGCACAGCAGCGCCAGCACCGAAATCAGCCCGTCCGCCGGGCGCCCCACGTTGCGCGCCGCCGTGACGCCGAGCGCGATGCCCACCAGGAAGGCCAGGGTCAGGCTGACCGCCATCAGCAGCAGGGTGGCGGGCAACCGTCCCAGGATCAACTGGGACACCGGCACGCCGTAGCGCGGGGAGAACCCGAGGTCGAAGCGCAGCGTGTTCAGCACGTAGCGGCCCAACTGCACCGGCAGCGGCTGGTCGAGGCCGTAACGCTCGCGCAGCGCCGCGAGGTACTCCGGGGTGGCGGACCCGGCCTCCCCGGCCAGCACGTCGGCGGCGTCGCCGGGGGCGGCGTGCAGGACGGCGAAGTTGATCACCAGGATCAGCAGCACCGTCGGCACGGCCTGCGCCAGGCGGCGCAGCAGGAAGCGCCCCGTTCCGCTCATGCCCCTAGCCGCGCACGGTCACGCTTCGACCCACGTCTGCGCCATGGACCCGTAGGCGCCGTCCGGCCCGGTGGTGTGGTCGTGGACCCGGCGGTTATAGACCGTGGTGAACGCCATCTCGAACAGGTTGAGGATCGGCAGGTCGCGCTGGATGATCCGCTGCGCTTCAATGAACTGCGTGCGGCGCCGGGCGGGGTCGGCCTCGATCAGCGCCTCCTCCCACAGCTTGTCCAGCGCCGGGTCGCTGTAGCCGGAGGCATTGGCGAAGGCGACGCCGGGCCGGATGTTCGGGCCGTAGTACAGCCGCTGCACCCCGGCCGAGGGATCGGGCAGCATGAACAGGAAGTTCTGCGTGATGCCGAAGTCGTACTCGGTATAGACCCGGCGCAGGAACGTCCCCAGGTCGGACGAGCGCACCTCCACCTCGATCCCGATGCGCGACAGCGACTGCTTGAGGTACTCGGCGACGCGGGAGAACTCCGGGCTGGGGATCAGCTCGTGCGTCAGCTTGAACCGCATGTTGCCTGCGCCGCGCCTGAACCCGGCCTCGTCCAGCAGCCGGTTCGCGGCTGCCACGTCGTAGGGATACTGCGCCACGTCATCCCCCGAGTACCATGGCGAAGTGGAGGTCATCGGCCCCGTCGCGGGCTTGCCGTAACCGTAGTTGATGTTGGCCAGGATGAAGCGCCGGTCCAGCGCGTGCATCACCGCCTGGCGCACGCGCGGGTCCTTCAGGTAGGGGTTGCGGGTGTTCATCTCCATCAGGTGCATGGGCGCGAACATGTCGTAGCCCCGGGTCTCCACCGCGATCCCCGGCAGCGCCGACACGCGCTTGAGGTCGGACAGCGGGACCGGGTTCACGAAGCCCAGCAGCACCTCCCCGGTTTCGAACGCCGCGGCGCGGGCGCCGGCGTCGGGGATGAAGCGGACCAGTACCTGCTCCAAGTAGGGGCGGCCGGGCTGCCAATAGCGCGGGTTGCGCGTCATGCGGACGAACTGCCCGCGCTGCCACTCCCCGAACACGAAGGGGCTGGTGCCGACGGGCGCGTTGTTGGCGGGGTTGGCGCGGATGTCGGTGCCCTCATACAGGTGGCGCGGCACCACCTGCGCCTCCCACGCGCCCAGCATGGACATCAGGAACGGCACCGGACGCGACATACGGAACATGACGGTCGCGTCGTCCGGCGTGTCGATGCCGGCCAGGGCGCCCCAGGTGACGGCGCTGCGCGGGTGCAGCTTGCTCCAGACCTCGCGGGCGGAGAATGCCACGTCCCCGGCGCCGAACGGCTTGCCGTCGTGCCAGGTCACGCCCTGGCGCAACTTGAAGGTGTAGGTCAGCGCGTCTGGGCTGACCGTCCAGCTTTCCGCCAGCAGCGGCACGGGCTGCTGCCGGTCGTCGTAGGACACCAGCCCTTCCATGATCTTGGCCGAGATCAAGCCGATGTAGGTGGACGAGTTGAAGGCGGAGCACAGCATCGGCGGCTCCGTCGTCTGCACGATGGTCAGGACGCCGCCGGACTGCGGCGGCGCCTGCGCCAGAGCGGCCCCAGGAGCGATTAGGGGGGCGGCCACGGGCGCGGCGGCGGCGGCCAACGCGCCGGCGATTGCGATGCGCCGCGTGACGGCAGGGCCAGGTGCGTCAATGGGCATGTCTGCTCCTGGTCGGAGGATGGGTCGGGGATCGGCTCAGGGTGAAATCGGTCGCGGCCCTTAACGGCCGGCCGAAGGCGTCCCGCTTGCCCCAGCGCGCGATGCTGGCCACGCAGTTCCGCGCCAGCACCGGCGTGCCATCGTGGAACCGCAGGCCGTCGCGCAGCGTCTGTCGCCATAGCAGCCCGTCGGCCCCGGCCGTGACCCCGTCCACCATCTGCGGCTGCGGCGCTAAGCTGCTGTCCCACCCGAACAGGGTGTCGAACATCGCGAGGCCGTAGTTGCGCATGATATAGGCGCTGTTCGCCACGGGATCGGGCAGCGGCAGGTCCGCCCGAGGGATGAAGCACAGCGTGCGCGTCTCACGGGACCGCGCGATGCCCGGCACCGCGAGGACTGCCGTTGCTGCGAAGGTTGCGAGGAAGCCGCGTCGGTTCATGCTGCCGCTTGTGAGTGCGCCCAGTGTTGCGCCCAGGCTTCTGCAAGAACCAAGCCGCTTTTCTTGCCGCGCCGCGGGCTGCGCTGCCGGCCCCGGCGTCGGCCGGGCAGGAACAGCTCCGCCTTGGCCTCCGCCATGCCCGTCACTCCGCGGGGATCACGGCGTCGATGTCGATCTCCACCAGCATCTCGGGCGTGGCTAGGCCGTTGACGATCAGCCCGGTGCCGACCGGCGCGATGCTGCCGAGGTGGCGCCCGATCACGGCATAGACCGGCTCCCGCCAGGCACGGTCGGTGATGTAGGTCGTGATCTTGCAGATGTGCTCCATACGGCTGCCGGCTTCCTCCAGCAGCACGCGCACGTTCCGCATTGCCTGGTCCGCCTGCGCCGCGGCGTCCCCCAGCCCGGTGAAGCCGCCGTCGAGCGTGAAGCCGGTCTGCCCGCGCAAGAAGATGTGGTTCCCCGCGCGCATGGCCATGCACATCTCGTTGGCCACAGCCTGGTCCTTGTAGAACATCGACGTGTTGAACTTCCGGAACCGCTCGTGCGCCATCAGCCCACCTCCTCCTGACCAATCGCCGCGATCAGCCCGGCAAACAATTGCCCTCGCGGCACGATGCTGTCCAACTCCACCCGCTCCCGCCGGCTGCAGGTGTCGTGGCACACCGGCCCCAGCCCATCCAGCGTCGGCACGCCCAGCGCCGCGGCGAAGCTGCCGTCGGAGCCGCCAGGCGAGACCACCTCGCCCACCGGGATGCCCAGCTCCGCACCGAGCGCCTGCGCCACCGCATACAGCCGCCGCGTGCCCGGCAGCGTTGGAAAGGGTGGGCGGTAGAACCCGCCCTCCACCGTGATGCGTACGCGAGGGTCGGCGGGCGGGGCGGCCGCGATGCGCCGGGCCTCGGCCACCAGCCAGTCCGCGCCCTCCACGGTCGTGGCGCGCAGGTCCAGGTGCAGCTCGGCGTCGGCCGGGACCACCTGACGGGCCTCGCCGCCGCGCAGGATGCCAACGGACGCGCCGACGCCGCGAGCCTCGCCCGTGAGCGCCTCCAACGGCCCGACCAGCGCCGCCAACGCGGAGATGGCCGACGCACCCTGCAGGCGGGCCGAGCCGACATGGGCTGTGACGCCAGTTGCCCGCACATAGAGCGCGCCGACCGCACCGCGCCCGACCACCAGGCGCCCGCCGGGCCGGCACGGCTCCAGCGTCAGGCAAGCGTCGGCCTGGCGCGCATGGGACTCGATCCAGGCGCGGCTGCCGGGGCTGCCGATCTCCTCGTCGGGGACGATCAGCACGGTGATGACCCCGATGCCGGGCGGCGGGGCCGCAGTGACATGCCGCAGCGCATGCAGCGCCATGACGACGTTCACCTTCATGTCGCCGACCCCCGGGCCAGTCAGGAAGGCGCCGTCATTGCCGAAGCCCCAACCCGCGGCGGTGCCGTCCGGCCACACGGTATCGGCATGTCCCAGCACCAGCACCCGGCGGCCCGGCCCAAACACCCGCGTCGCCATAAGCTGGTCCGCCCGCCCCGGCAACGGGGTCAGCGCCACGTCGAAGCCGCTGCCGCGCAGGTGCCCGGCGAACAACTCCGCCACGGCCTGCACCCCCGCCGTGCAATAGGTGCCGCTGTCGATGGAGACGGCACGCTCGGTCAATGCGAGGATCGAGGGCAGGTCCTGGGCGAGCGGGATCATGCGGGGCCTTTCGGGTTGTCCAGTATGCGTGGGCGCGTGCCGGCGCTGCCAAGTTGTGTCAGGCAATCCAACGCAAACCTTGCTGCATGTGCATCAGCTCATCCGCAGGGATATGGCACCGCACCCCATGCCCCGGACCCAGGCTGCGCCGTGGCGGTGGCTGCTCCGCGCAGACCGAGCCAAAGCGGCGGTGGCAGCGGAGGGCGAAGCGGCAGCCCGGCCCGGCCTGCACCGCGCCCGGCTCGCCCAGCAGGCGCAGACGGCGGCTGCTCTGCCCCATCACCGGCACGGCGGACAGCAGGGCCTCGGTGTAAGGATGGAACGGTGGGCGCAGCACGGCGGCGGTGGGACCCACCTCCATCAGCGCACCGCCATACATTACCGCCACCCGGTCCGCGATGTGCGCGATCACGCCGATGTCGTGGCTGATGAACAGTAGCGCCAGGCCCAACGACGCCCGCAGTTCCGCCAGCAGGTTCAGCACCGCCGCTTGCACCGATACATCCAGCGCCGAGACTGCCTCGTCGCACACCACGAAGTCCGGACGGCCCGCGAGCGCCCTGGCGATGCCGACCCGCTGCTTCTCCCCGCCGGAGAGCTGGTGCGGGTAGCGTGCGGCATAGGCGGGGTCGAGCCGCACCAACTCCAGCAGCCGCGCCACCTCCTGCCGCGCCGCGCCGCCGCGTGCGAGGCCGAAGCGGTGCAGCGGACGCAGCAGGATGGCCTCCACGGTCTGGCGCGGGTTCAGCGCGGTGTCGGGGTTCTGCAGCACGATCGCCGCCCGGCGCCGAAAGGCCAGTGGCGGTTCGTCCGGCACGGGCGCGCCCCCGAAGCGCAGCGTGCCGGCGTCCGCGCGCAGCAGGCGCAGCAGCAACCGGCCCAGGGTAGACTTGCCGCTGCCGCTTTCGCCCACCAGCCCCAGCACCTCGCCCGGTGCCACCGTCAACGACACGCTGTCCACCGCCTGCAAAGGCCCGAAGCAGCGGCTGATCCTCTCGGCGTCCAGCAGCACGCCGGGGCGCGGCGGGCACGGCGGCAGTGGCGGCGGCGCAGGCCAGCCCTGGCCGAGCGTCGCCTCCGCCCGCCAGCACCGCACGGCGTGCCCCGTCCCTGGTCCCGCACCCGTTCCAGGCCCGGTCCCCGGTCCTGAGACCAGTCCAGCACCCGGCCCATGCGGCAGCCCGGCCCCGGGCCTGCCATCCCCTCCCGCTGCGGCGCCCGCCAGCGCCTGCGGCTGCTCGCAGCCCGGCGCGGCGAAGGCACAGCGCGGGCGGAAAATGCAGCCGGGGTCGGGCACCCTCGGGTCCGGCAGGCCGCCGGGGATGGGCGACAGCAGGCCGGTGCCGCCGGGCCGCGGCATCGCCGCGAGCAGCCCGCGCGCGTAGGGGTGGCGCGGCGCGCGCAGTACGGCGGACACCGGCCCGTCCTCGACCACGCGGCCGGCGTACAGCACGGTAGCACGGTCGCATAGCCGGTCCACGATGCCGAGGTTGTGGCTTACCAGCAGCAAGGACAGCCCGCGCCGTGCCCGCAGAGCGGCCAGTAGGTCCAGGATGCCGGCCTCGACCGTCACGTCCAGCGCCGTCGTCGGCTCATCCAACAGGAGCAGCTCCGGCCGGGCCGCGAGCGCCATGGCGATGGCCACGCGCTGCTTCATCCCGCCGGAAAGCTGGTGCGGATAGGCGTCCAGCAGCGCCGCCGGGCGCGGCAGCCCAACCTCGGCCAGCAGCGCCCCGGCCTCCGCCCGCGCCACGGCGGCGGGCATCCCGGCATGCACGCGCAACGGTTCGGCCACCTGCGTGCCGACACTGAGCGCCGGGTTGAGGGCGGAGGCCGGGTCCTGGAACACCACGGCCAGCCGCCGCCCGCGCAGCGCCGCGGCCTGCGCCAACAGGTCGGCGCCGCCAAACGCCATCCGCCGTGCCTGGACCTGCGCAGTGCCCAGCAGGCCCAGCAACGCCAGCACGACAGTTGATTTGCCCGACCCGGACTCGCCCACCAGCGCAACCGCACCACCGGGATTGACCGCCAGGTCCACGTCCTGTAGGGCTTGGATGCGTCCGCGTGCCGTGGGGAAGGCGACGGACAGGCCCTGCACGTCCAGCAGCGGACCAGGCAGCGGGCCAGGCAGCAGGTCAGGCATGCGCCGGGTCCAGGCGCGCGCGCAGCCCCTCGCCCACCAAGTTGACCGTCACCAGCAGCACGCACAGGTACAAGCCCGGCGCCAGGCCGATCCAGGGCGCCTGGTCCAGGAACTGCCGGCTTTCGGCGATCATCAGGCCCCACTCGCTGGCCGGCGGCTGCGGTCCCAGCCCCAGGAAGGACAGCGCCGAGCCCAGCAGGATCGCGAAGGTCACGCGCAGCCCGCACTCGACGATAATGGGCGGCCAAGCGTTGGGCAGGATTTCGCGCAGCAGAATGGACGCCGCGCCCTCCCCCCGCGCGCGGGCGGCCTCCACGAAGTCCTCCTGCAACAGGCCGAGCGCGACGGCGCGCACCAGACGCAGCATGATCGGGACATAGACGATGCCGACGGCCAGGATGGTCTTGCCCAAGCTGGGCGGCGTCACCGCCAGGATCAGCAAGCCCAGCAGCACCGGTGGCAGAGATAAAGCTACGTCCGCCGCGCGCAGCACCAGTGTGCCGCCCCAGCCCCGGCTGAACGCGGCATACAGCCCCAGCGGCACCCCGGCGGCGACGCTGACCCCCATGGCGCCGAAGCCGATCAGCAGCGACAGGTGCGCCCCGGCCAGCACGCGGGACAGCACGTCGCGGCCGAACTCGTCGGTCCCGAAGGGATGCAGGGGGCTAGGCGGGGCGAAGCGGATACGCACGGCGAAGGCGGTGGGATCGTAGGGTGTCACGAAGGCGCCCAGGGCCGCGGCCAGCGCCAGCAACGCGAGCAGCGCGATGCCGGGCCAGAAGGCCCTCACGCCGTGCCAGCCAGGCGGATGCGCGGGTTCAGCGCGGCGTAAGCCAGGTCGGCCACCAGGTTTGCCAGGGCATAGATCGCGGTCAGCACCAGCATCCCGGCCTGCAGCAGCGGCAGGTCATGCCGCTCGATGGCGAACACCAGCAGGCGGCCCAGGCCGGGATAGGCGAACACCGTCTCCGTCACCACCACGCCGCCGATCAGCAGGCCGAAGTCGATGGCCAGGATCGTGATGGCCGGCAGCATGGCGTTGGGCGCGGCATGGCGCCACAGCACCCGCCGCCCGCTCAGGCCTTTGGCCCGCGCCATCAGCACGTAGCGGCTGCGCAACGCCTCCAGCATGGCGGCGCGGGTCAGGCGGGACACATGGGCGATCAGCCCCAGCGCCAGCACCGCCACTGGCAGCACCAGGTGCGCCGCCCAGGCGCCGATCCCTTCCGACAGTGGCGCATAGCCCGTGGCCGGCAGCCAACCCAGGCCCGACGCGAAGACGAGGATGAATAGGATGCCCCAGAAGAACTCGGGGATGGCGATGAACACCAGTTGCGCCAGCCCCATCAGGTGGTCCGACGCCCGTCCGGCCCGGACGGCGGCCAGCACCCCCAGCCCGATGCCCCCCACCGCCACCAGCGTGAAGGCCAGCCCGGCCAGCACCGCCGAGCGTCCCAGCGCGTCCAGGATTACCGGCACTGCCGGGCGGTCCATGCTGAGCGACAGGCCGAGGTCCCCATGCAGCACGCCCATCAGCCAGCGCCCGTATTGCAGCCACATCGGGTCGTTCAGGCCCAGCTTCGCCTCCAGCGCCGCAAGCGCCGCCGGCGTCGCGAACTCGCCTAGGATCGTGTAGGCCACATTGCCCGGCAGGACGTGGACGATGGCGAAGATCAGCACGCTCGCCGCCGCCACCACGGCCAGGATGCCCAACAGCCGCCGCAGGATGTAGCCTGCCATCGTGCCCCCCAAGCTTTGCATCAGGTCCAGCGTGTCATGGTCCGGGTGTCAGGGCCACGGCGCCCAGGACCGGAAGGCAGGGCCGGAGTGCCAGGCAGCGGGCACCGGGTCAGGGCGCCATGCCCCATGCGCAGGCCGCCAAGTCAGGCCATCGCCGCCTGCCGGAGGTCGAACCAGCGCATCGGGTGCGTCTTCACGCCCGTCACCCCGGCGCGGTAGGCACAGGCGAAGTTGACGGCGTAGGCGAACAGCCCGGCCGGGTCGGCCAGCAGCGCGGCTTGCATGGCCTGGTAATGCCGCTGCTGCTCCCCAGCGTCGCCCGACAAGCGTGCTGCCAGCAGCGCGTCATCCACCGCCCTGTTCTTGTAGTGCCACAGCTTGGCGTTCCAGCTTCCCGTGCTGTGCAGGAAGGGGAAGGTGCTGGTGTCGATGGTGGGCCGGGCGAAGTAGCCGTCGATGTACAATGCCGCCTTGCCCGACACCTCCGCATCGAAGCTGCTGAACGGCACGCGCTGCACTTGCAGGTCGAAGCCGCCGGGCTTGGCGAGCTGCTGCAGGGCGACGCCCAGCCGCTCCCGCACCGCGCGGCCCACGGGCACGATAATCGGCACCCGTACCCCGTTGGGATAGCCGGCTTGGGCCAGCAGCTTGCGGGCGCCTGCGGGGTCGGCAGGCGGGACCGTCAGGCCCGTCGCGTAGAATGCGTGCGTAGGCGGGATCGGGCTGATGGTGGGCACGCCCTCGCCGAACAGCACGGTCTCGACCAGGTCGGCCTTGTCCACCGCCATCTGGAAGGCCAGCCGGACCCGCGGGTCGTTGAACGGCGCAGTCCCGTTGTTCATGATCGCGGCGTCCCAAGACCCGCTGGAGATGCTTTCCACCCGCAGCCCGGCGCGCCCTTGCAGCGGCTTCACCTGGTCCAGCGGCAGGTCCCATACCACGTCCAAGTCGCCGGATTGCAGCGCGGCCAGCTTGGCGCCCATCTCCGGTACGATGCGCAGCTCCACGCCATCCAGCCGCGGCATCCCTGGCTCGAAATATTCGGCGTTCTTGGCCAGCACCAGCCGGTCCCCGGGGGTATAGGACACAAAGCGGAAGGGCCCGGTGCCGATGGGCGCGGTCGGCAATTGCGCGACCTTGCCCGCCGGCACGATCTTGACCTGACGGTCCGACATGATGTCCGCAAAGCCGCCATATGGCGAGCTGAGCGTGAATACCACCGTGTTGGCGTCGGGCGCGTCCACGGACGTCACCATGTCGTAGTTGCTGCGGGACGGCGCGGCGGTGGCCGGGTCCAGCAGGCGGCGGAACAGTGCCACCACGTCGGCCGAGGTCATGGTGCTGCCGTCGTGGAACTTGACACCCTGGCGCAGGTGGAAGGTCCAGGCCTTCAGGTCGGCGCCATACTCCCAGCGCTCCGCGAGATCGGGCTGCACCGTCAGGTCCTCGGCCATACGGGTCAGGCCGTTGAAGACCAGGTTGTCGTAGATATACTCGTCGCCGATGGTGGTCATCAGCGGGTCCAGCCGGGACAGGGAACTGCTGATGCCGATCCGCAGCACGTTGCCCGCTGCATGGGCAGCCCTGAGCGTCGGCAGGGCGAGCACGGCGCCGCCCAGCGCAGCGCCTCCGAATGAGCGGCGAGTGATCTGCATGGCCTGCTCCTGCTGCGGTGCGCCCCGATGCGACGTGCCGGGCGCACTGGCGGACGGCATGGTTATTGCCGGATTATGCTATGACCGATGCAGGTTGTGTGCCAGCGGCGCCTGTGCGGCGGCAGAAAGCGCCGGCCCGCGTCATGGTGCCCAGCAGATTCACGATCAGCCGGCCCGCGGTGATGCAGGTCAGGCGGTTCACGTCCATGCCTGGCGTGATCTCGACCACGTCCAGGCCCACCACCTGCCCCTTCCGCACTAGGCCGTGCAGCAACGCGCGAGCCTGCACGAAGCTGACGCCGCCGGGGCAAGGTGCTGCGACGCCGGGAGCGCAGGATGGGTCCATCCCGTCCATGTCGATGGTGACGTAATAGCGCCCGCCATCGGCGATGCCGTCCAGCACTGCCTTCGCCCCACGCTCATGCAGGTCGTATGCCGTAACCAGCCGGGCGCCGTAGGCCTGGGCCGCTGCAACCTCCTCCGGGCGGGCGCTCCCGGTAGCGCGCAAGCCAATTTGGTGGATGGCGCCGATATGCGCCATCTCCGACGCCCGGCGGATCGGGCTGGACAGGCCATCGCGCACCCCGACGACCTCGTCCCGCCAGTCTATGTGCTGGTCGATCTGCACCAGGGTCAGCGGCAGGCCGCCATCGGCCGTGCAACCGTCATAGGCACGCAGCACCGGGATCGGCACTGCGTGATCGCCGCCCAGGACGATGGGCAGAGCACCGGCGGCAAGGATGCGGCGCACTGCCGCCTCTGCCCGCGCGACATGGGCGGTGTGCGCCTCCACGCCGGCAGCCACGTCGCCGCAGTCCACGGCGCGCACGGGTTGGCCGTCGTACAGCGGGCCGCCCAGGTCGAAGTCATACCGCTCGATGCCGCGCAGGATGCGGTCCGTCGCGGCGCGCATCGCGGCAGGAGCGCGGGACTGGTCCGGCACCTGCTCGGCGAAGCTGTAGCCGCTGCCATACGGCACGCCCAGGAAGGCGATATCGGCGCCGTGTAGGTCCATGGCGAAATCCGGCTCACTATACAGAAACGTCGCGTGATCGCGCCGGGGCGGGTTGGTCATGTGTTCCAAGCGTCGTGCTCCCGCTACATCATGCCGCTCAGCCGGCGTCCTGGGGATGGAACGCCCGCAAGTGGCTGCGCATCCACTGCTCGGCCAATTCGGGCGCGCGGGCCGAGAGGTCTGCGGGGTCGAGCTGGCCGGTGCGGTCCGCAAACGCCATGATGTCGGCCACCTCCGCCGGGATGGCGCGCAGCGCCGCAAGCCGGGCGGCACAGCCCTCCACGGCCTCACGCAGCAGATGGATGTCGGCGGCCTCGCCGCGCGGGTCAACTACCTCGATCCCGCGGGTCCGGCGCGCAGCAGCCCATCCGCCTCCAGCCGCAGCAAGGCTTCCCGCACCGGCGTCCGGCTCACGCCCAGCAAGGTGACGATGCCTACCTCCGTCATCGGCCGACCGCTTCCCCCCCCGATCCAGACCTGCCGCCCATCACGCAGGCTCTAGCGCTACGCCAGACCGGTCAGCAGCGGCGTCCCATGGCTCCCATCGGGTATACCAGCACCGTATGCAGCATACACAACCGCTGCAAGCGGAAGCGAAAGGAGTTCCAGCCCGTGACGGACCTGTTCATCCCCGGCCTGACTGACCCGGACGCCGTCGCGACGGTGCGCCGCCATGGGCACAGCGGCGAAGCCGCCACCCGGCAGGCGGAAGCGGTGTTCGACCAGCTTGAGGCCGCCCTGGCCGCCTCGGGCGGCACGCGGGCGGATGTCTGCAAGATCACCATGCACATCACGGACCGCGCCTGGCGCCAACCGGTTTATGGCGTGTTGGGGAAGCGCTTGTCCGGCGTGTTCCCGGTCTCGACCGGGCTGATCGTGAACGGCCTGGCCCATCCCGATGCGTTGTTCCAGCTCGATGCGTATGCCGTGCACGGCGGGCCGCACGAGCGGTTCCGGCGCTACCGGTCGGGTGATGCGCCCTACGGGCTGCACAAGCAGTCCTTCTCGATGGAATTCTGCATGGCCGTGCGGGCGGGCCGCCGGGTGTTCCTGCGCGGCCAGACCGGCAGCACCCTGGACCGACGCTTCCCCCACCTGAACGACCCCGCGGCGCAGGCCCACCAGGCCATCGCCAACGTGCAGGAGTTGCTGAGGGACGCCGGGGCCGACCTGTCGCACGCGACACGGCTGGTCGCCTACGTCACCGACCGCGCCTACCTTGAACCCGTGCTGGCCGCCGTGCTGCCCGCCTTCCCTGCCCCGCCCGCCTGCACCGAGCTGATGGTGAAGGGCCTGGCGGCACCGGAGCTACTGATGGAGATCGACGTCCACGCCACCCTGCCGGGACCCGGCCCAGCTGCGACGGCCCCCAGGGTAAGTGCATGAACCAATTGCTCATCACCGACACGCTGATCGTCACCAACGACGGCACGCGCCGCATCCTTGAACGCGCAGCCATCGCGGTGGAAGGGACCACGATCGCCGCGGTCGGCCCCACGGCGGAGCTGGAGGCTGCGCGCCCGGGGTGGCCCCGCATGTCCGGGCGCGGGCTGGCGGTGTTCCCGGGCTTCATCAACGCCCATACTCACACGATCCTGACGGTGCTGCGCGGCACGGTCGAGGACCTGGACGGCCATCCCGTCTACAGCTTCATGTCCCCGGTCTCATGGGAGATGACGGATGCCGAGCGGTCGGTGATGGCGGCGCTGGGCTGCCTGGAGGCGATCCGCAGCGGCTGCACCGCGCTGGTGGACCCGTTCCGGTTCGTCGCGGGCTATGCGCAGGCAATGGCGGACACGGGGCTGCGACTGTGGCTGTCGGAGAACGCGGCCGACATCAACACCCTGCGCATCCAGGCTGGCGATTATAGCGTGGATGAGGCATTCGGTCAGGCGTTCCTGGACCGCACCACCGGCATCATCGAAACCCTGCACGGCACGCATGGCGGGCGGCTGCGCGTGCAGGTGGCGGCCCACGCGCCAGACAACTGCTCGCCCCGGATGCTGCACGCGCTGCGCGAGCTGGCCGCCAGGCACGGGCTGACCCGCACCATTCACTTGTCGCAGGGCCTGGACGAACAACGCGCGGTACAGGCGGCGCACGGCCTGACCCCGGCGGGCTACCTGGACCGCGAAGGGTTCCTGGGACCCGACCTGGTTGGCGCGCACTGGACCTTCTGCACCCCGGCCGACATCGAGCTGCTTGCCGCGCGCGGGGTGCAGATGGCGCACTGCCCCGCCAACTCCTCCCGCCGCGGGCCGCACCGGGTGCTGATCGGGCCGATAAGGGATGCCGGCGTGAACATCGCCTTCGGCACGGACAATATGACCGAGGACATGTTCCACGCCCTGAAGATCGGCCAGATCATCCACCGCGGCGGGCGGGGGCGCGCGGCGGAGGGCGGCGTCGATCCGCAGCCGGAGGACATGCTGGACGGCATCACGCGCCGGGCCGCCCGCAGCGTCGGGGCGGAGGCGGAGGTCGGCTCGATCGAGGTTGGAAAGAAGGCGGACCTCACCTTGCTCGACTTGAGCACGCCGGCGCTGCGGCCCATCCTGCGCCTGGTCAGCAACGTGGTGCATTACGGGCACCCCGGCACGGTGCATTCTGTGATGACGGATGGGCGGTTCCTGATGCGCGACCGCAAGGTGCTCACAATCGACGAGCCTGCGCTGCTGGCCGAGGCGCAGCGGGTGACGCGCGCCGTGTGGGAGCGGATGCTGGCGAAGAACCCCGGCCTTGGCCCGCCGCCGGGCGGGCTGCAATGGCTCGATGCATGATGCGCCGGCGCACCCTGCTGGCGGCTGGCCTGGCCACCGGCCTGGCGCGGCCCGCCATCGTGCGCGCCGCGGCGGCCACCACGCTGCGCTTCGTGCCGGTGATCGACCTGGCGTTCACCGATCCGATCTTCGCGGCGTCGGCGCAGGTCACGCGCACGCACGGCCTGATGGTGTTCGACATGCTATACGGGCTTGGCACCGACCTGCAGGTGTCGCCCCAGATGCTCCAGGGGCACCGCACCGGGGATGATGGCCTGCGATGGGACTTGGTCCTGCGCGAAGGGCTGCAATGGCACGATGGCACGCCGGTGCTGGCGCGGGATTGCGTCGCCTCGATCCGCCGCTGGGCAAAGCGGGACGGGTTCGGCACCGCCCTGCTGGACGCGACGGACGAGCTGCTGGCCGCGGATGACCGCACCCTGCGCTTCCGCCTGCGCCGCCCCTTCCCGCTGCTGCCCTATGCGCTGGGCAAGGTCGCCCTGCCCGCCTGCGTGATGATGCCGGAGCGGCTGGCGTTGACCGACCCGTTCAAGCCGGTGCCGGAGTTGGTCGGCAGCGGCCCCTACCGGTTCGTTGCCGACGAGCGCGTGCAGGGCGCGCGGAACGTCTACGCCCGGTTCGAGGGCTACCGCCCGCGGGAGGACGGCACGGCGGACTGGACAGCGGGGCCGAAGGTCGTCCACTTCGACCGCGTGGAGTGGACCACCATGCCCGATCCCGGCACCTCGGTCGCCGCGTTGCAGGCTGGTGAGCAGGACTGGATGGAAAACGCGCCGCATGACCTGATGCCGGTGCTGCGCCGGGCGCCTGGGATCACGACGCGGGTGCTTGACCCGCTGGGGTTCACCAACCTGCTGCAAGTCAACCACCTGCAACCGCCCTTCGACAACCCCGCGGTCCGCAGGGCGCTGTGGGGCGCCATCGACCAGGCAGCGTTCATGACCGCCGCCGCGGGAACCGATCCTGCCTTCCAGCACACGCCCTGCGGCTATTTCACGCCTGGCACGCCGATGGCGAGCGATGCCGGGATGGAGGCCCTGACCTCCCGCCGCGACCGGGAGCGGGTGAAGCAGGAGTTGGGGCGCGCCGGCTACCGGGGGGAGAAGGTGGTGCTGCTGGTGGCCGCCGACAGCGTGACGCAGAAGCCGATGGGCGACGTGGCAGCCGACATGTTCCACCAGGTCGGCATGGAAGTGGACTACGTGGCGATCAGCTTCGGCAACGTCCTGACCCGGCGCCTCAACAAGGGGCCGCCCCAGGCTGGCGGCTGGAGCGCCTTCGCCAGCAATCCGCAGGGGATGGATTGGCTGAACCCCGTGGGCCACCAGCCCCTGCAGGGCAACGCGACCTATCCCGGCTGGGCTTCCAGCCCGCGTATTCCGGCGCTGCGTGCGGAGTGGCTGGCGGCGCCCAGCCTGGCGGAGCAGCAGCGCATCTGCCGCAGCATGCAGACCGCCGCCTTCGACGAGGTCCCATTCTATCCGATTGGGCAGTACAAGCAGCCAACTGCCTACCGCACCCGCCTGTCCGGCATCCTTAACGGAACGGCAACCTTTTGGAACGTTCGTCCAGCCTGAGGAGGGGCCGGCCGCGGCCCTCAAACCCTTTCAGGGGATGAAAACGCAATGCTCCGCTGCATGATGCTCTGAGAGGGATGTTCGCGTTCGGCTCGGACTGCCTGCTTGTGCTTGGCTTTCTTCAACCCCGACGCGGGTTCAGCCTCTGGGCGGTCATGGCGCGCAGGCGGCGTTGTTGCGTGGATTATGCGGGTGGCGTTGCAGCTGGGGCCGACGTAGTAGGTTGGGTTCCTATATGATCTCCGGGTGCCTCTCTTGCCGTTCAAGCTGAACCAAGCCCGCCGCCACCGTGTTCCCAAGCAGAAGCGCAAGGTCATGAACTGGCGGGCGTATGACGCCAGCTTGCGCCAGCGCGGGAGTTTGACGGTCTGGTTCACGGCCGACGCCATCGAGGGCTGGCAGGCGCCGCCGCGCACGACCCCGGGCGGGCAGCCCTGGTATTCGCCCCTGGCGATCCTGACAGGGCTGACGCTCCGGGCCGTGTTCCGCCTGGCCCTGCGCCAAACGGAGGGCCTGATCGGCTCCGTCATCGGCCTGCTCGGGCTCGCTCTCTCCGTGCCGGACCACACAACCCTGTGCCGCCGGGCGGAGACGCTTGAGGTGCCACGCCCACGGCCGCGCAGGGGCGGCGAGCCCCCGTACCTGCTGGTGTGGACAGCACGGACCTGAAGCTGTGCGACGCCGGCGAGTGGCTGGTCGAGAAGCACGGCGCCAAGGTGCGCCGGTCCTGGCGCAAGCTGCACGTTGGTTTGGACGCCGACACCGGCCAGATCGTCGCGGCGGCGCTGACCACGAAGGAAGTCGACGATGGCGCCGAGGTCGGCTCCTTGCTCGATCAAGTGACGGGACCCGTGGCGTCGTTCACCGCCGACGGCGCCTACGACCAGGAGGACGTCTCCGCTGCCGTGGCCGAACGTCATCCTGAAGCGGCGATCATCGTGCCGCCCCGCGCAACCGCCGTGCCGAGCGGCGCGGCCGAGACCACACCCACGCAGCGGGGTAGCGCCAGCCCGCGGCGTGGCTGCCGGTGTCCAGCAGGAACAGGCCCAGGTGCATTTGACGTTGCATCCGGCCTCCGGCGTCCGCTGCCACCCGCCTAGCGCCAGAACACGATGCGGCGTTCGGCCGCGCCGATCAGGCCGAAGAAGGCGAGGCTGATGGCCGACGCCACGAAAATAGCCGACCAGACCTGCACGAAGTCGATCCCCACCACGGCCTGGTAGATGATCCAGCCCAGCCCGCCATAGGCGCCCAGCATCTCCGTCACGATGGCGACGATCAGGCTCCGCACCGTCGCCACCCGCATCCCGGCCGCGATTAGCGGCAGCGCCGCGGGCAGGCGCAGCCGCCACAGGATGGCCAGCCGCCCCGCCCCGAAGCTGCGCAGCATGCCGATGGCGCGCGGGTCCACCCGGTCGAACCCGGCCAGCGCGCTCAGGAATACCGTGAACCCCACGGCGAGCGCGACCATGACGACCTTGGACAGCATGCCCAGCCCGAACCACAGCAGCATGAGCGGCGAGTAGGCCGCGACCGGCACCGAGTTGACCGCCAGCAGCGCCGGCATGGCGCCGCGCCGGATCCAGGGCAGCACGGTCAGCAGCACCGCGGCGGCGATCCCGGCCAGCGATCCCGCGGCGTATCCCGCCAGCGCCTCCTGCAGCGTCACCCAGCCCGCGGCCAGCAACAGGCGCCGCCCCTCCCAGACCGACGCCAGGATCGAGCTGAAGGCGGGCAGCGTGTACTCCGGCAGGTGCAGGCCGCGCGCCGCGCCCTCCCAGACGGCGATAAGCAGCAGCGCCCCGGCCAAGCTGCGCGCTGCGGTGCGGCTCACCCCTCCTGGCTCCAGAACACCAGCCGCCTTTCCGCCCCGGCGACCACTGCGTAGAACCCGGTCCCCAGCGCCGCCGCGCACAGGATGGCGGCCCACAGGCCCACCACGTTCTCGGCATACATCGCCTGCAGCAGCAGCACGCCCAGGCCGGTGGTGTCGCCGAACCATTCGCCCACGATGGCGCCGACCAGGCTGAGCGAGGCGCCGAGGCGCAGGGCCACGAACACCTGAGGCATCGCCGCCGGCAGTCGCAGCCGGCGCAGGATGCTGCCGCGGCTGGCGCCGAAGCTGCGGAGCAGCGCCACCTGTGCCGGATCGACCGATTGCAGCCCGAGCAGGGTGTTCACGGTGACGGGGAAGAAGGTCAGGTAGAACGCGATCACCGCCTTGGCCAGCAGCGTGTTGCCGAACCACAGCACCACCAGCGCCCCGAACGCGATCACCGGGATGGTCTGCGACACCACGAAGACCGGGAACAGCATGTCGCGCAGCGCCGGCCAACGGAAGAAGGCGGCGCCGTTCAGCACGCCGACGGCGGCACCGGCAGCAAAGCCGATCAAGGTCTCCGCCAGCGTGCGCATGAGCCCGTCGAAGTAGGCGCCCGGCGTCGCCGCGATGGCAGCCAGGACCGTGGACAGCCGGGGTAGGTAGGCGGGCCGGATGCCGAACGCGATCACAGCTCCCTCCCACAGCAGCCCCGCCACGAGCAGGCCCAGCAGCAGCCGCGCGCCAGCAGCGGCGGCCTCTGCCGCCATCGCCCTGAACGCCGCTGCCCAGAACGCTGCTGGCTTGCCTGCGGCCTGCCCCGCGCCCCCGGCACCCTCAGCCGCGCCTTCCTCAGTCGCGTCACCCGCCTGCACGGCACCCGTGGCCACGCCGCCCGCCGTCACGCCGCTGGCCATGCCCGCAGTCACGCCAGGCGGTCGGCCACGGGAATGGCGTCGAGAAAGCCGCGGTCATAGGCCGCCGCCAGGTCCACCGGCTTCTTAATGACCTCGTATTTCAACAGGAAGTCGTGCGCCGAGCGCACGGCACCCTGATCGATCCACAGCAGCCCCTCCTTGGCGCCCTGGCCCGCCACCATCAGCTTGCCGGCCTGGGTCAGCATGAACTCCTGGGCCGCGCGGTCCAGCGTCGGGGCGACCGCCATCACCGTGTCCACCCCGGCCTTCGGGTCCCGCAGCGCGTCGCGCCAGCCGCGGATGGAGGCGCGCAGGAAGCCGCGCACCATGTCCGGCTTGTCCCGCGCCGTGGCCTCACTGACGATCAGCGTGTCGCGTGGGAAGGTGATGCCGTAATCCTCCGGCACGAAGCGGCGGAGCTTGTCCTCCCCCATGCGGGTCATCAGCGTGTAGTACTCGTTATAGACCGTGGCGGTCACGACATCGACCTGGCCGTCCACGAACGGCGTCACGCTGACCTGCTGCGGCTG
>JAABUX010000875.1_pt1 | contig 48133 bp, 37 predicted proteins | sample 5561851 | NCBI WGS metagenome assembly JAABUX01 (sample SAMN10711883, study PRJNA513361) | rock metagenome | isolation source: Antarctica rocks | place: Antarctica: Victoria Land, Richard Nunatak red sandstone | collected 2016-01-03 | reverse complement strand
TCAAGCAGAAGATTCTAGACTTTATTGCTTACTACAACCGCACAATGGCTAAACCATTTGTGTGGAAGTTTGAAGGCTACCCAGAGGCCATCTAGTCTGGTGGTTTACTTCTGCCGAGCTGCACTAGGTGCCGTGCACGAAAAGATGGTTTCGGAAAACCTCTCCAAAGTCCTCTATCCCAACGACAACGTGTCCCAGGGTAAGCAACTGCGTCTGGCACAACAAATCTTCTTTGTGTCTTGTTCTCTACAAGACATGATCCGCATTTTGTTCCGCCAAAAGTTGCCTCTAGAGAAATTCCATGAGAAGTTTGTCATCCAACTGAATGATACCCATCCGTCGCTCGCCGTTGCCGAACTGATGCGGCTGTTGATGGATGAACACGGCATGGAGTGGGACATAGCCTGGTATATCAGCCAAAAAACTTTGTGCTACACCAACCATACCTTACTGCCAGAAGCGCTGGAGCGCTGGCCTCTGAGCCTTTTTAGCACTCTCCTGCCCCGGCACCTGGAGATCATTTATGAAATTAACCGTCGCTTCCTAGCTGATGTTCGCATTAAGTATCCCGATGATGTCGAGCGGTTGCGGCGGATGTCGCTGATCGACGAAAGTGGCGAAAGGTACGTCCGCATGGCAAACCTAGCATGTGTGGGCAGCAGCGCCATCAATGGAGTCGCCGCACTACACACGCAACTGCTACAGCAGGATGTCTTGCGCGACTTTTATGAGATGTATCCCGAGAAGTTCAACAACAAGACTAATGGCGTGACCCCTCGCCGTTTCATGGTGTTGAGCAATCCCAGGCTTGCCAACCTCATCACCTCCAAGATTGGCGATCGCTGGATCAAGTACCTGGATGACCTCTCCCAACTGGAAGCCTTTGTTGATGATACAGATTTCCGCCGTGAATTCCGCCAGATCAAGCAGGCAATTAAGCAAAACTTAGCGGCTTACATCAAAACTCAAACAAACATTGATGTCAATCCTAACTCCCTGTTCGACATCCAGGCAAAGCGGTTCCACGAGTACAAGCGTCAGCACTTAATGGTGCTGCATATCATCACCTTGTACAATCGAATTAAGGCAAATCCCGACATCGACATCACGCCCCGGACATTCATCTTTGCTGGCAAAGCTGCACCCGGCTACTACACAGCAAAGCTGATCATCAAGCTGATCAACTCCGTAGCAGATGTGGTTAATCGAGATCCTGATGTACGTGAACGCCTCAAGGTGATCTTCCTGAAGGACTACAGCGTTAAGTCGGCGCAACGGATCTATCCTGCTGCTGATCTATCGGAGCAAATTTCTACAGCAGGCAAGGAAGCCTCTGGTACAGGTAACATGAAGTTTGCGATGAACGGGGCACTCACCATCGGAACACTTGACGGTGCCAATATTGAAATCCGCCAAGAGGTTGGGGCAGAAAACTTCTTCCTGTTCGGACTGACGGCAGAAGAAGTGTATGCCAAGAAAGCAGCCGGGTACAACCCGATAGATTACTACAATAGCAATCCCGAACTAAAACTCGCGATTGATCGCATCGCCTGCGGCTTCTTCTCCCACGGCGACCCCAACCTGTTCAAACCCCTAGTGGATGACTTACTCTTAAAGGATGAATATCTGCTGATGGCTGACTACCAATCCTACCTAGATTGTCAGGAGCGAGTAAGCCTTGCTTACCGTGACCAAGACAACTGGACACGAATGTCAATTCTTAATGTGGCGCGGATTGGTAAGTTTTCTTCAGACCGTGCGATTCGGGAATATTGTCAAGACAAGTGGAAGGTAGAGCCGGTTCGAGTTGAACTGCAAGATTATGTACAACTAAAAGCAGACTTGAGAGGGTGTTAGAACCTGTGCGCGGGTGTAGGGTGTGTCCACCATTATTCTTTCCCCACACCCTACACCCTACCCGAGAGTTCGGGGGAAAGAATCTTCTTTCCCCCGACACTCGTCCCCACACCCCGTTCCTAGTCAAGTAACACTACTTTTTCGTTTTACTCAAGATAAACCACCATAGCTCTAGCCCAATCAAGGCTATGCCGCCTCCAGTTACAGCCACTTTCACCCCTAATGGTTGCTCAATCCGGCGAAACTGATTTGTTTGTACGGAACCTTGAGCTGGCGTTGCAGCATGCGCTCCTGTTGCCACGCCAAGCAGAAGTCCTAACCCAGCAAGGCTACCCCAAATTTTGCTTTTGCTTGACATTAGACGAAACTCCGGCTTGACTATGAGGCGGCTTTTGGTTTAAACTTACGTAAGCGCAGGGCATTAGTAACAACGGAAACAGAACTAAAGGCCATCGCTCCACCAGCGATAATCGGGCTGAGTAACCAGCCGAAGAGTGGGAAGAGGACTCCAGCGGCAATGGGAATCCCTATAACGTTGTAAATAAAGGCAAAAAAGAGATTTTGACGGATATTTCGAATAGTGGCACGCGAAAGCTGAATCGCTGTCACAATTCCTTGCAAATCCCCAGAGATTAAGGTGATATCACTCGCGGCGATCGCTACATCTGTCCCCGTACCGATCGCCATCCCTACGTCTGCCTGAGCCAAAGCTGGCGCATCATTGATACCATCGCCAACCATCGCTACTACCTTTCCTTCCTTTTGCAAGGCTTTGACTTTGGCAGCTTTTTGGTCTGGTCGAACTTCGGCTTCGATGCGTGTAATCCCGACAACAGATGCGATCGCCTCAGCCGTTTTGCGATTATCCCCAGTCAGCATCACCACCTCTAAACCTAACTTGCGTAGCGCTCTCACCGCTGCAATTGAGGTTGGTTTGAGGGCATCAGCAATCGAGATCAGTCCTTGCATTTCACCATCCACGGCAATCCAAACAGCAGTTTTACCAGCGGCTTCCCAACTAGATTTTTGCGCCTGTAGGGAGCGGTGATCAATGCCCAGCTCTTCCATCCAGCGCCCAGTGCCGATTTGGACAAGTCGGTTCCAAACAATACCTTGAACACCACTACCTGCAACCGCTTCAAAGTTCTGCGCCGAAGCTAGATTCGCTTCCTGTTCCAAGGCATATTTGACAATAGCTTCAGCCAGCGGATGTTCCGAATTACGTTCTACAGCTGCTGCTAGCCCTAAGAGCTTAACTTCATTACTATTGGCTGTGCCATGAACACAAATGAAGTCAGTGACAGTGGGTTTACCCTCGGTGAGCGTCCCGGTTTTGTCCAGCACAATAGTCTGGATTTTATGGGCGAGTTCCAGACTCTCAGCTCCTTTGATTAAGATGCCGTTTTCTGCCCCAATGCCCGTCCCCACCATCACCGAGGTGGGAGTTGCTAAACCCAAGGCACAGGGACAAGCGATCACCAGTACCCCCACTGTAGTGATCATCGCCATTGTGGGATTGCCCATGATGTCAAACCAAATTACAAACGTGGCGATCGCTAAAGCAATTACTGCTGGCACAAACCATCCTGCCACCTGATCTGCCAACCGCTGGATTGGGGCTTTGGAACCTTGGGCTTGTTGCACTAGTTTGACAATCTGAGCCAGAGCTGTGTCCAAACCAACTCGGGTTGCCCGGAACTTAAAACTACCTGTCTTATTAATCGTGGCTCCGATGACTTCATCCCCCGGCTGCTTCAAAACCTGCACACTCTCGCCCGTTATCATCGCTTCATCGATAGTGGAAGCACCTTCAACCACTTTTCCATCTACTGGGATTTTTTCACCGGGACGCACCAAAACCAAATCCCCGATCTTTACTTCCTCGATTGGCAGATCAATTTCCTCCCCATTGCGAATCACTCTGGCGGTTCTGGCTTGCAAACCAATCAGTTGGCGAATCGCCTCTGAAGTTTGACCCTTGGCACGATTTTCCAATAGCCGCCCGAGCAAAATTAAGGTGATGACTATGGCGGCAGTATCATAGTAGGTTTCGGCAGTTAGGTTTTGAGCCGTAAAGAATCCAGGGAAAATGGTAACGAATATAGAGTAAAAGTATGCAGCACTGGTACCCAGGGCAATCAGCGTGTCCATGCTAGCAGCGTGACGTTTCAGGGCTTTCCAGCCATTCTGATAAAAGGTTTTACCGCACCAAAACTGGACAGGAGTTGCTAATACTAGCTGTAGCCAGGGTAAGCTAAGCCATGACAGAACTGAGGGCAGCCTCATTCCCATCATTGCTGGCATTGCCCCTACGAGCAGCAGCACACTGATCACTCCTCCTACCAACAACTTGAGGTAAAGATCGTGTTTCTCGGCAATGCGTCCTTCTTTCTCTGCATCATTTTCTCCAGTTATCATTTCTTGATCTGATTGAGAGAAAGCAGAGTAGCCTGCATCACTCACAGCTTGCTGGATTTTCTCCAGATTAGTGCGCTTTGGATCGTATTTAACTGTTGCCTGTTCAACGCCAAAGTTGACATTGCACTCACTGACACCAGGAACAGATTGGATTGCTTGCTCAACGCTGGAAGCACAGGAGGCACAACTCATGCCTTGGAGTTTGAGTGTTAGGGTATCCATAGCAGCTGCCTTTAACTGGGTACTAGGGATTTAATTACTAAGCGGCTGGATAGCCAGCGGCGGCGATCGCTTCTTTAATTGCTGTTTCAGATGTTTGCGTTTCAACGCTGACCATCTTAGTTTTAGTGTCAGCCTTTACCTTGGCAGTTGGATCAATTGCCGTGACTGCTTTAGTGATAGTGTCTATGCACGCAGAACAGGCTATTTTGGGTACTTTTAGTTGGAGTGTCATAGTTCAAACTTAGCTTTGTATTCATGCTAAACTCTCCATTCGACTGGAGAGTCAAGCGGTTTCTCAGAAGGGAAAATTAAAAGCCGTTCCTAACTGGCAGGAACGGCTAATAGATTATGTGGATCAACTGATCGCTGATGTAGAGGAATCTGGAGACTACATCTGGCTCAAGGGAATTTGGATGCAGCGATCGCGCTTAGTCAACCTTCAAATCACCTGAGTCAGGAAACTCATCTGCTGCTCAACGTCTAGTGACGCCAGTGAGTTCAACAAGTTTGTTACTTTAGACGAGGGGCTATAGTCGCTCGGTATGCCGGTGATACTTTTACCCAACTTTTGTCCTATATGATACAAAAATGCCAACTTGGATTCAGTGCTCAGCGAGCCATACTCATGAGTGGGAACTTTAGTTCCCCCTTTAACGAGTTCAGTCAGCGCCTTGCTGGGGTTTGGGTCTAAGATCACCTCATCTTGGTCAGTTTTTTTTGCTGGAAGCAGGTCACGCAAAGCATCTACCTGTTCTTGATGGGACATTTGCTCAATTTTTGTTACTAGCCCAGAAACTTCTGGTGAAGGCGTCCCTAGAGCTTCTGGTGGAATTGAGCTAGCCGCTTTGGTGAAAATTGACGCTAATGCCGCCAGCCGATCATTTATATCTAAGCCCTTAAAGGCCTGTACAGATTGTTTTATAGCATCGATATTTGCAGATGTCATAGAAATCTCCCAAAAATTAACTTAATCACTGGGCTCAAAGGCTAAGCTTAAATTTCCGCTCCTGGCTTTGGCTCTGCACCCATGGGTGATACGTAGTCACGGAAAAGAGTAATCTGCTGCTGAAATTCCATTCCTTTAATCTGATCCAACACCTCTTGTGCTGGGGAGGAGAGCTTATAGTCGGAAGGCATAGGAATGATAGTAGCGCTGTCCATCCCTTGTGCTAGGCGATACCAGACCAGTAGCTTGGTGGTGTCACTCATAGAGCCATACATACGGGTATATTGGGTATCTGCATTGTTAATCAAGTCACGCTGAAACTGTAATTGTTCTTCGTGGGACATTTCCTTGACTTGATTAAACAGCCCCTCAGCTATATCTGGGCTAACAGTACTTGCTCCTGGGGCTGCTGGCGTAACCGAGCTACCCATTTCTTTGTAAATAAAGTAAAACAAACCTAGCTGTTCATCTACATCCAAGCTTTGAAAGGCTTTTACAGCTTTGGTTATATTTTCATCGTTACTTTGAGTGAATGTCATAGCCACCTCCGATCATGTTAACAAAAGCTCAGTTTCCTGACTAATCGGTTTTTTGCTTACTTTAGTACGGAAACTGAAGCCAAATATGCCTTAACAGGCAATATTCTTTTCCTGTCGGCAACTTTTACCACCTCTTGAACTTTAACAAAGGGCCAATTACACGTTAACCCCACGGAAGATAGAGGTTTAGACCTTACTCAAGACAGAGGTAAAGTTAACATAAGTAAGCACTTAACCCCCGCCGTTCACTGTTCCCCTGCAATCATAACCAGGGTATTCAACCGCAGACAATATTATTCCCGACGCTGTTGATAATCTTCGGAAGACTGCGGATCTAACTCCCAGCGCCGGTCATCGCGGTCATCTAAAATTTCGTTTGTCCGTAGAAAGGCGTTATCGTCCATCTCCAGCCCTACAGCAGCCCCGATTTCATCAACAATATCTTGGTCAGGAGTAGCGACGGTGCCACCAACAGCCTCATCGCCTACCGCAGCTGCCTGTTCCCAAGCGGCATCGATGTCCCCCCCAGTTAGTTCTGGGCTGCTACCAAATCCCTGCTCTTCTAGTGTATCAACTTCGCCCCAAACAGCATCCTCATCCGCAGCAGTGAGTCCTGGGGTGGTTATTGTATACTCTGCCAACTGATCTGGCATAGTTCCCTCACCCACGTTAAGCTCCGGTTGTGGGTGAACACCAGTTCCGTAAGATTCAGTAATTTCCTGGGGTAGATCTTCAATAACCGCAATTTCTTCGTTTTGTGTCTCTGTGTTGTTATCCGCTGCTAAATTGTCTTTATCAGTCATAAAGATAGCTGTGTCTGCATTTACAGAATAATGCTTAAAAGTAAACTGTAATCTATGCCTTTGGATGCATTTGTGGATACAGGAAATAATCTATCTCTTTGGAGTGAAGAGAATCTATGGGTCGGATACATACGCTTAAATAAACATGGCTCTAAGAGCCTGTGATCAGAGCAAGCAGTGGGTTTGAAGAAGCCGCCTAGAGCAGAATATCGAGCTAGTAGATAAAACAGAAAGTCACATGACCTACAACAAAGCCGTTAACAAACGAGTCGCCATCCTGATCGAAAACGGGGTTGAGGATGTAGAGTTTCAAGTTCCTTACAAAGCAATACAGATGGCGGGAGCCGAAGTAGTTGTACTAGGTTCACGTATGGACGAGCAGTATAAGGGTAAACAAGGCAAACTTTCCATCAAAGCGGATGGGACGACTACTGAAGCCCTAGCATCGGAGTTCGATGCTGTGATCATCCCTGGTGGCATGGCTCCAGACAAAATGCGTGCCAACCCCTATACAGTAAGCTTCGTACAACAGGCAATGGCGCAAGGAAAACTAGTTGCTGCAGTTTGCCACGGACCACAAGTTTTGATTAATGGCGATTTGCTTAGGGGTAAACAAGCTACGGGCTTCATTGCCATCCGGCAGGACATTGTTAATGCGGGTGCGAACTATGTAGACGCGCCGTTGGTGGTTGATGGCAACTTGATCACGTCGCGTCAACCTGGAGACTTAGCGATTTTCACCACAGCGATACTTAGTCGTCTCGGATATGGTGGCAAAGATGCGGCTTTGCCAGACGAGAACGATCTTCATGCCGAATGGTGGAAATTGGCTGACGTCTGGGGAGGCTCAACCAAGGGTGAGATTGTTAAAGGTCTTAACACAGCGCTTGCCGGTGAGCATTATTCCCAGGAAACTTTGGAGAATTATGCCAAGAAGACTGGCGATGCCGAAGTGCGATCGCTCTTTCAAGAGATGAGCCAGAACAAACAGCATCACATCAAACTGCTGGAAACGCGTCTTCATGAATTAGGCGAAAAACCCTCTTTGACGACGCAAGCGGCTGATGCTTATGCCAAGTTAAAGACCTCGCTACAGGGAAGTGATGAAATGTTCCTCCTGCGCAGCGCCTTAGAAATTACCCGGATTGGCGCTGTTGATTCCTACCATCTGCGTCAAAAATACACCGATCCAGTATCAACTGCGCTGTTTACACAAGCAGAAGTAGATTTACTGCAGTACGAGGCTCGTCTTTTGCAACTCTATCGAGTGCGGATGGGAGCTAACGAGTCCGTGAAACCTGGACCGATGACTAGCGGTACTTTCAGTACCTAATCAGGAGAAAAAAATGGAAGAAATTACTAATCAACCGGAAAATCAAAGTCAGCAGGGCAGCAGCAACGTTGGTGAAACTGAGCGTTGGGCATCCTTGATCGGCGGGGGGGCATTGGTGTTAATGGGCTTAAAGCAACGCTCTTTAAGGGGTGCCTTGCTGGCAGTTGCCGGTGGCGGTCTTGTTTATCAAGGTGTTAATAAAAAAAGCACGATACATCAAGCACAGGAAGCAATTGGCATGAATCAAAGCATCAAGGTTGAAAAGACAGTGACGATCAACAAACCAGTGGCAGAACTTTATCGGTTCTGGCACAACTTTGAGAATCTGCCAAACTTCATGAAGCATCTCAAATCCGTGAAGGTATACGATGACAAGCGATCGCACTGGGTTGCAAACGCACCCTTGGGTGCAAACGTTGAATGGGATGCAGAAATTGTCAACGATCAAGAGAACCAATTGATTGCCTGGGCTTCAGCTGAAGGAGCGGACGTTGACAACTCTGGTTTTGTGCGCTTTCAACCTGCAGCGGCTGGACGTGGCACTGAAGTGAAGGTCGTGCTCGAATACAACCCGCCTGGTGGTGTGCTTACAACGGCGATCGCTAAACTCTTCGGCGAAGAACCGGAACAGCAGGTGGGAGATGACCTACGCCGCTTCAAGCAACTTATGGAAGCAGGGGAGATTGCGACAACAGAAGGTCAACCATCGGGTCGCAAGTAGCAACTCGGAAAATAACGGGATGAAAGGTGTCTACTGTCTCAGCAAAAACCCCACGCTGGTCATCAAGACATTAATTCTGCTTTTCATCTCAAAATGATCGAACGGATAGTCATTAGTCATTCTCAGGAGGCAAAAGTTGTCTCCCCTCCTCCTCCTGCTCCCTCTTAGGAGGCTTTGGGTTTGACGAACTTGAGGGTCATGCGATCGCTTTCCCCAATGGCGAGGAAGCGTTGCCTATCCTTTTGACCTTGGCTCAAGGTCGGAGGTAGTGTCCAGACTCCGCCCGGATAGTCTTTAGTATCCTTTGGGTTGGCGTTAATCTCTGATTTGCCCACCAACTTGAAGCCGGCTTTCTCCACAGCAGAAATTACCCCATCTTCAGACATGTAGCCGGTTTTGATACTCTCTTGCCAAGAAATGCCTGGTTTGGCCCGGTGTTCTTCCACTCCTAGGATACCCCCCGGCTTGAGTGCTTTATAAGCCGCCGCGTAAACCTGATCGGCATAGCCAGCCTTAACCCAGTTGTGAATATTGCGGAAGGTAAAAACCATGTCCACAGAGTTGTCTGGGGCTAGGGTAAGTTCGGTTGGTGGATTAATTTCAACCACTTTCACCTTACCAAAAACCTCTGGCTCAGCCGCTAGCAACTCTTGGAAAGCCAAGGCTTGTTTATTTTGATTGGGAGCAAAGTTAGTAACTATGAATTGTCCCTTTTGGGCTAGAAAAGGGGCCAAGATCTCGCTATACCAACCGCCCCCTGGCCACAATTCAACCACGCTCATATTTGGGCGCAGACCGAAGAATTCGAGGGTTTGGGCTGGGTGACGGTACTTGTCTCGGAGGCGATTCGCAACAGAGCGATGACTGCTGGTGAGTATGGTTTGAAGTGTGGTCGTGCTGTCGAATGTGGCTTTTTCGCTCTCGTTGGCTAGAACAGTTGGGGGCATGACGGATGCCAGCAAGAACAAAGCCAGAGCCAGTCCTTTAAGCAAGCCATAACGCCGCTTGGCCCAAGTGGGATTTTGTGCAAATTTCATAGCTGTTTGTTTTTCTTTCCGCTTCAGCATAAGGGCAAATAGCGTTCTATCTTTTACTCCTTGGGTTTTTCTTTAAGAATGAAGGGCGATCGCTCCTGCTGCTATAGCTTGTTTTTTTGCGACGAGGGATAGAGGGTGTCTGGTAGTACATCCGAGGCGGTTAACTCCAACGGAGGAGCAAGTTTTTAGCCCCAGTTGGAGCCGCTTAAAGCCGTTTGAAAATAATCTGTCTATATTTGACTATGGAAAATGGAACTATACTGAGACAAAGTGATCGGATAAGTCATCCTGAGTGGATTGCTTTCCGGTTTCAGCCATAGGTAAGAAACTGAGTGGCATGTTGCCCAAAGTAAAGCTATGTCCATTGAGACCAAAACTGAGCAGGAAGCAATCTTAAACGAAGGGGCAATTTGGGAACCACTTAGCCCACCAACTGATTTGATCTTCGATGATGGAGAGCCTTTGGAAACTAATCGCCATCGGATTGCGATGAATGTCTTGATCAATTCGGCGTTGAGTGCCCTAGCTGAGCGATCAGACTTTTTTACAGGTGGGAACATGTTTGTCTACTACAGCCGCACTCAGGCGATGAACCGAGATTTCCGAGGACCGGACTTTTTCGTTGTACTGGATGTGGACGGCAGCCCCGAGCGCCAGGGGTGGGTGACATGGGAGGAGGAAGGGCGGTATCCTGACGTGATTATTGAGTTGCTGTCGCCAAGTACAGCTAATGTTGATAAGACTGTAAAAAAGACGCTTTACGAGCGAACGTTTCGCACAGCGGATTACTACATCTACGATCCGTTTGCTCCTCAGTCGTTGGAGGGGTGGCACTTAGATGCGAAGCAGCGATATCAGCCGTTGGTAGCAAATAATCGCGGTTGGTTGTGGTGCGAGAGTTTGGGATTGTGGTTAGGAACTTGGGAAGGTAGCATTCAACGTGAACCACCAACCGGAACTTGTCAGTGGTTACGGTTTTACGATCTTAAAGAGAATTTAGTCTTGCTATCGGAAGAAATAGCAGAACAGGAGCAGCAACGAGCAGAACAGGAGCGACAACGAGCAGAACAGGAGCGACAACGAGCAGAACAGGAGCGACAACGAGCAGAACAGGAGCAGCAACGGGCGGAGCAGGAGCAGCAACGGGCGGAGCAGGAGCGACAACGGGCGGAGCAGGAGCGACAACGAGCAGAAACAGCACAATCGAGAGCTGAGCGGCTAGCGGCTCGGTTGCGGGAAATTGGAGTTGATCCAGATTCTGTATGACCACCTACAATCTCCTGCCTGAAATCAAGAGCCGTATAAGATTTGTTTTTACAGCACCGCTGGTGAATTAAGCAAACGGATGATAATTTACCATTTTTTATAGGGTAGAAATTTTCCCGACATGATGACTTTAACGCGATCGCCTTTAGGGTCTTCTTCTTTCTCTACATCTAATGTAAAGTCAATCGCGCTCATAATTCCGTCACCAAACTTTTCGTGAATCACAGCTTTGAGAGGCATTCCGTACACCTGCATAATTTCGTATAAACGATAAATTAGAGGATCAGTCGGAACAATGGCGCCAAGTCCTTTAACGGGACATTCTGTTAGTTCTTTAATATAAATCTGGTCAAGCCCTAATGCGTGAATCATTTTACTCGCCTCCTCTTCAGAAGCACTGGCTTGACGGTAGATAACAGATGCAATCCATACCTCGTCACGTCCAAGCATCTTTTCCAAATCGATAAAGCTCAGTCCCTTATTGTTTTTTGCAGCCAAAAGTATTTGAGTGATTTCGGGAATAGACACTTGAAACTCCTAGATCTAACTAATTCGTTGGCAGGTTATATGCCTGATTATATTCCATCGTAACCAGGTTAACTAATATAAAAAATCCCCTGCCTTAGGCGGGGGATTTTCTTTGATCTAGCTACAACGCTATTTTTTTCAGTGAACTACAGGAGATCAGCCGAATTTACCAGCAGTCGAGGCTATGAGGAAGGCGGCGTAGGTGAGGACATAACCAACCGTGAAGTGGGCTAGACCAACCAGACGACCTTGGACGATGGACATAGCAACGGGCTTGTCCTTCCAGCGAACTAAGTTGGCGAGCGGAGTGCGCTCGTGCGCCCAGACTAGAGTTTCAATCAACTCTTGCCAGTAACCACGCCAGGAGATCAGGAACATGAAGCCGGTTGCCCAAACCAGGTGTCCGAAAAGGAACATCCAGGACCAGACCGCCAGGTTATTCATACCGTAGGGTGTGTACCCGTTGATTAGCTGAGCAGAGTACAGCCAGAGGTAATCACGCAGCCAGCCCATGAGGTAAGTGGATGACTCATTAAACTGAGCTACGTTGCCTTGCCAGATTCCCAGATGTTTCCAGTGCCAGTAGAACGTTACCCAACCAAGGGTGTTGAGCATCCAGAACGTGGCGAGGTAGAAGGCATCCCAAGAGGAGATGTCGCAGGTGCCGCCCCGACCAGGACCATCGCAGGGGAAGGCGTAGCCGAAGTCCTTCTTATCGGGCATCAGCTTAGAGCCACGGGCATCCAACGCGCCCTTGACTAAAATCAGGGTGGTGGTGTGCAGACCGAGAGCGAATGCGTGGTGTACCAGGAAATCGCCAGGGCCAATCGTCAAGAACAGAGAGTTGGTGCCAGAGTTAATGGCATCCAGCCAGCCCGGTAACCAGGCAGCACCAGCAGTGGATGCAATGCTGTCTGGATTTGACAACAGGGTGTTAAAGCCATACAGCACCTTGCCGTGAGAACCCTGGATGAACTGGGCAAACACCGGCTCAATCAGAATTTGCTTTTCAGGTGTCCCAAAGGCAACCACGACGTCGTTATGGACGTACAGGCCCAAGGTATGGAAACCCAAGAACAGCGACACCCAGCTCAGGTGCGAGATAATCGCCTCTTTGTGCTTCAGAACGCGGTCGAGTACGTTGCCTTTGTTTTGCTCAGGGTCGTAGTCGCGCACCCAGAAAATTCCGGCGTGGGCGAAAGCTCCCACCATGAAGAACCCAGCAATGTACTGGTGGTGGGTATACAGCGCTGCCTGAGTTGTGAAGTCCTGCCCTATGAATGCATAGGGAGGTAGAGCGTACATGTGCTGCGCTACTAGGGAAAGAGCAGTACCTAGCGCTGCCAGGTGTATAGACAACTGGAAGTGCAGAGAATTGTTATAGGTGTCGTACAGCCCTTGGTGAGGTAAGTTGAACTGCCCTTCAGTTTTGATGCCAAAGAAGTTCTTGGCGTTCAGCATTTCTTTGATGCTGTGACCAATTCCGAAGTTGGTGCGGTACTGGTGACCGGCGATGATGAAGATCACCGCGATCGCTAGGTGGTGGTGGGCCATATCCGTCAGCCACAGGGACTGTGTCTGAGGATGGAAACCACCCAAGAATGTGAGAATCGCAGTTCCTGAACCCTGAGCTGTACCGAACAGATGCCCAGACGTATCCGGGTTGGCAGCGTAAGCACCCCAGTTGCCCGTGAAGAAGGGCTTCAAGCCCTCTGGGTGCGGTAAGGTCGTCAGGAAGTTATCCCAACCCACATGCTGTCCGCGAGATTCCGGGATAGCAACGTGAACCAAGTGACCGGTCCAAGCCAGAGAGCTGACCCCAAACAAACCTGCCAGGTGGTGGTTCAGCCGTGGCTCAGCACTCTTAAACCATGACAGACTGGGACGGAACTTGGGCTGCAGGTGCAGCCAACCGGCGAACAAGAAGGTCGCCGCCAACAGCAGCAGGAACACTGAACCCGAGTACAAGTCATTGTTCGTCCGCATGCCAATGGTGTACCACCAGTGGTAAACACCAGAGTAAGCAATGTTGACCGGATAATTTGCGCCCGCTTGCGTGAACGCATCTACTGCCGCTTTACCAAAGTGGGGGTCCCAAATCGCGTGGGCGATGGGACGGATATGCAGTGGATCTTTAATCCACTGTTCGAAGTTACCTTGCCAGGCCACGTGGAACAGGAGGCTAGAGGTCCACAGGAAGATGATTGCCACATGACCAAAGTGGGTAGCGAAGATCTTTTGGTAAAGATTCTCCTCAGTCATGCCATCCCAGCTTTCAAAGTCATTGGCCGTCGCTATCCCGTACCAGAGCCGACGTGTTGTCGGATCCTGAGCGAGGTCCTGGCTAAATTTTGGAAATTTTGTTGCCATAAGTTTGGTGAATCTTTTTCCATTTAGCCATCAGCTTTCAGCGTTCAGCTTGTGGCTGACTGCTGACCGCTGACAGATGAATGCTAGCCTACTGAAATTATTCGCGCCTCGAAGAACGCCCAGATAGTGACTATGGCTCCCAAGAGGTAGTGAGCCACCCCCACAGCCCGACCCTGAATAATGCTCAGAGCACGAGGCTGAATCGATGGGGCAACCTTCAGCTTATTGTGAGCCCAAACAATAGACTCGATCAATTCTTGCCAGTAGCCGCGACCACTGAACAGGAACATTAGACTAAAGGCCCAAACAAAGTGAGCGCCCAAGAACAGCAAGCCATAAGCCGACAGGGGAGTACCGTAGGACTGAATCACTTGAGCCGATTGAGCCCATTGGTAGTCACGCAACCAACCGTTAATGTTGATTGCACTTTGAGCAAAGTTACCACCAGTGATATGAGATATGGTGCCATCTGGATCAATAGTTCCCCACACATCCGATTGCATTTTCCAGCTGAAGTGGTAAACCGCAATCGATATGGTATTGAACATCCAGAACAGACCCAAGAACACATGGTCCCAACCAGATACTTGGCATGTACCACCCCGACCAGGGCCATCGCAGGGGAACCGGAAGCCCAGATTTGCCTTGTCTGGAATCAGACGAGAACTACGGGCAAACAGGACACCCTTGAGCAGGATCAGGACAGTGACATGGATTTGAAAGGCGTGAATATGGTGGATCATAAAGTCCGCCGTACCCAGCGCTATTGGCATCATAGCAATCTTGCCGCCTAGAGCAACGATTCCGCCACCGAAGGCGTAGCTAACAGGCTCTAGCGAATTGGGAGCGGTTGTGCCTGGAGCTAACGTGTGGATGTTTTGCACGAACTGGGCAAACACAGGCTGCAGCTGAATCGCTGTATCCGAGAACATATCTTGGGGGCGACCCAATGCCTGCATGGTGTCGTTATGAACGTACAAGCCAAAGCTGTGGAAGCCTAGGAACATGCACACCCAGTTCAGGTGAGAGATGATCGCATCTCGGTGACGGAGAATCCGGTCCACCACGTTATTCTGGTTCACGACTGGGTCGTAATCCCGCACCATGAAGATGGCAGCGTGAGCGGCTGCGCCAACGATACAGAAGCCTCCAATCCACATATGGTGGGTAAAGATGGAAAGCGCTGTGGCGTAGTCAGTCGCTAAGTACGGATACGGTGGCATCGCGTACATGTGGTGTGCCACGATGATGCTGATCGAGCCAACGGATGCCAGGTTGACCGCTAGCTGAGCATGCCAGGAGGTGGTGAGGTTTTCGTAGATGCCCTTGTGGCCTGTGCCTGTAAAGGGACCTTTGTGGTTCTCTAGGATCTCTTTAATGCTGTGACCGATACCCCAGTTGGTGCGGTACTGGTGACCAGCGATGATGAATATCACTGCGATCGCCAGATGGTGATGAGCAATATCCGTCATCCACAGACCGCCTGTTACCGGGTTCAAGCCGCCTTTGAAGGTGAGGAAGTCAGCATACTGACCCCAGTTCAAGGTCCAGAAAGGCGTCAACCCCTTGGCAAAACTTGGATATAATTCTGCCATCAAGCTGCTGTTCAAGATGAACTCTTGAGGCAATGGAATTTGCCCTGGGGCTACCCCAGCATCCAGCAGCTTATTGATCGGTAATGACACATGAATCAGGTGTCCAGTCCAAGCCAATGAGCCTAAGCCAAACAGTCCAGATAAGTGGTGGTTCAGCATCGACTCCACATTCTGGAACCATTCCAGTTTGGGAGCGCGCTTATGGTAGTGGAACCAGCCTGCAAAAAGCATCAGACCTGCTGCCACCAAACTGCCAATCGCAGTGCAGTAAAGCTGGAATGAATTCGTAAAGCCAGCTCCCCGCCAAACTTGGAACAAGCCGGAGGTGATTTGAATTCCGTGGAAGCCACCACCGACATCTCCATTCAAAATGCCTTGGCCGACAATGTCGGACACAACTTGGGCACTCGGTTTGATATTAAGCGGGTCTGTTAACCACGCTTCGTAATTGGAAAACCTTGCGCCTTGGAAGTACAGCAAGCTAAACCACAGGAATATCACAGCCAATTGGCCGAAGTGGGCGGCGAAGACTTTGCGGGATACTTCTTCTAAGTCGCTGGTTTGACTATCAAAATCGTGGGCGAGGGCGTGAAGGTTCCAAATCCAAGTTGTGGTTTTGGGACCTCTGGCTAGGGTGCGGTCAAAATGACCCGGTTTAGCCCACAATTCAAACGAGGTGGGAACCGGGTCTTGATCGACTACAACCCTTGCCTTTTTCTCCTCGCGCTCCGGAGGACTAATCGTCATTCAGACTCTCCTCTCTAGACAAGGAATGAGGGATCGTTAACCCCACCGGGTGCCTTCGGGCTTAGTCAGCCACTGTCACTTATTCAGAACTTGGCTGAACCAGTGATGAAGACCGCCTGTGGAAAGTGCTTTCTCGATGAATTATAAGATGCTGACTGGGTGGGTGTTGGAACCTTGTTTACAATAATTCAAATTCGCTAGATTCCCAGCAGATTCTGGCCTACAAGTTTAAACGATTGGTCAAAAAGTCAATAGTTTATTCGGATTATTTACAAAGCTAAATAATCTGTGTAAATTATCTTTACAAAGCAGGTTGAACAGGAGTCTCCGAGTTATCCGCCAGTCCAGGCATGAGCCATCCTGACTCCCAGACTCCTGTTCGGTAATGGAAGAGGAGGAAGATTGAGCCTTTTGGGATATAGTTCCGTATGGACAGTTTCAGCCAAAATGAACTGTCAGTGGCTTAGGAGGATTGCTGGGTGATTGATATAAATTGGTGGCAGACGACTGCGAAAGCGCTACTCGCGTCCCTAATGACATTGGTTCTGGTCTTGAGTGTGGTTGGTTGTGGCGATCGCTTCGCTGGCTCGGGTCGCGCCCTTACCGCTGCAACCCAGGCAGTATCTCGTAGCCTCAGTCCTTCGCAACCCTCTGGAAATATTTCCGAGGTTTCCCCGCCAGAAGTCATTCAAGCGTTGAGTCAAGCCGAAGATGTTTACCAACCCCAAGTGGAAATTTTGAGTCCTCAACCCGATGAGGTTCTCCAAGACAACACAGTGACATTCAGGTTTCAGGTTAAGGATCTTCCCATCTTCAAGAATCCGGAACTGGATCTGGGTTCCCACCTGCAAGTTATTCTGGACAACCAACCTTATATACCTGTTTATGATCTGAATCAACCGCTGGTTTTCCCAGACTTACCCCCTGGAACCCACACCCTACGTGTCTTTGCCTCCCGCCCCTGGCATGAGAGCTTCAAGAATGAAGGCGCTTACGCCAAGACAACATTTCACATTTTCACCAAAACTCAAGACAACAACCCTGACCCAGCCCAGCCACTATTGACCTACAGTAATCCCCAAGGTAGCTATGGCGCGGAACCGATCCTGCTGGACTTTTACCTGACCAACGCTCCCCTCCACCTTGTTGCCCAAGAAAAGCCTAACGACGACATTGCTGATTGGCGCATTCGCTGCACGATTAATGGCAACAGCTTTGTCTTAGATCGCTGGCAACCACTTTATCTCAAAGGCTTTAAGCCAGGAAAGAACTGGGTGCAATTGGAGTTTCTTGATGAACAGGGAAACCCCGTCAAAAACGTATTCAACAATACGGTACGGCTGATAAACTACCAACCTAAGGGGAAAGACAGTCTATCCAAGCTTATGCTTGGTGAACTTTCAGTAGCTGAGGCTCGCGGCATTGTAGACCCGAACTACACTGCTGTCAAAATCCTAGATGCTACACCTTCACCTACCCCATCGCCTTCAACATCTGCCACACCGATGCCTTCACCAGCTGCACCTTCACCTACCCCGACACCAGAGCCTTTGGTAACGCCACCAGAAACTTCGCCGGAATTGGAACCAGCCCCATCAGCTCAACCACAACCAAAAGATTCCAAACAGCACGGCTTCTTTAATCAGTCTCGGAGTCCAGCTGCCACGCCGTTGCCCAACTTGCCTCCAACTCTACCAGAGATCATCGATACTGCTCCGGCTGAACCTGTAGTACCTAAGGCGACTCCTCAACCAGAAAGTTCGCCTTAACCAGAGTCATCCCTTTCTGAGACAATTAAAAAGTTGTTCTCACATCCAGCATTAATGGAGAATTAAGATGAAACAAATAATTGCTCGGCTGCGAACCTTTGGATTACGCCAAATCATCACTGTCTTTTTGGCAACGGTTACATTCCTGGTTTTTCCTGCCTTTAACCACAATGCATTACTTCAAGCCCAGGCTGTGACAACAATCGATACGGGAGAGTACAATCCTGTAACCCCCGAAACTGTTAAGCGGATTCAAGAAAAGGCTGAAGACCTAGGCGATCGCCCTGAGAAACGCATTGGTGATACTGGTTTGGAGAACATTAGACAGCTTGGAGAAAAGATTCCTAAAACTATTGAGCTAAAAGCCCGTCAACTGGGTGCCACTATTAACCCGAATGAGCCGAACAAAGAAGAGGCTATGGAGAAGGCTCAAGAAAAAGTTGATAATGATTGAGCCGGATTTCTATCCTAGTCTGAGTTATATTTCGCTGTGACGCTAGGCTTTCCCAAGCCTTCGCCTGTTTCTAAAATTCAAGCCTGGAATTGGCATCGCCCAGTCTGCTCAAAGCCTAGATCAGATTACTTCGAGCCAGTTCCAGGTTATCTATCCTGCCGAAACTGCTAAACTACTGCATTTTCAATAATCGTCAGCGTTTTCGCCGTAGCATCGAGGGTAGCAGTGACCCCAATCGGCAATACAGCATTTTCTGTAATATGCCCAAACATGAGGTTGTAAAGTGTGGGCTTTTGCAGCGGCTCAAACCGATCTCGCAAGACTGTTTCCAAGCTCAGGGTTTGAGGAAAGGACGGTTTAAACTGATTCGGATAACAATCGACAAAGTGACCTAGAGCAATGCCCGCAGCTTGCTGGAACTTATCAGCAAGCCACAGTTGCGTCAGCATCCGGTCTACGCGATAGGGTTCTTCGCCAATGTCTTCCAGAAAAAATATCTTGCCTCTTGTATCTGGTTCAAAGGGGGTACCGAGGAGATTTGTAACTAAAGTGAGATTGCCGCCCACCAATTGACCCGTGACGCGACCAGGCACAATTGTGATCAGGCGATTGTTACGCTCAACCACTCCATTAGGATTTTTAGGCGGATTGGCGACTTCCCCAATCGTTGCCGTAGACATAATCGCCCTGCGGAAATGGGCGATCGCATAGTCTCCAACACCAGTAAAACCGGATGAACCATGAAAGGTGACAAGTCCAGTTTGGCGATGAATCCCTAAGAGCAAACTGGTGATGTCGCTGTGACCAACTACCACCTTAGGATGTTTACGAATAAGTTCATAATCTAGCAGGGGTAGCAAACGACTACAACCATAGCCTCCAGAAAAGGTTACAATGCCACGAATATCTTGACGGTGAAACATTTCATTGATATCAGCGGCTCGTTCCTGATCTTTACCTGCCAGATAGCCATACTGGGCTCCGATATGTTGGCCCAGTTCCACCTTGAAGCCATATTGCTCCATAGTTTCTTTGGCAATCAGAATTTCCTCCGACTCGTAAGCATTGCTGGCAGGAGCTACCATACCGACAGTGTCTCCCTTTCTCAGTACGGGAGGCTTAATGATTGGTAGTGCTTTAGCTGAGTGACTCGCAATAGTAGGTGCAGTGCTTACTTGGGCCACTGATTCATTAGATAAGAACTTAGGTGAATTTGTAGCGACAATCCCTCCAGATGCAGCCAATAAAAACCGCCGGCGAGATGTTGAACGATGCGTAAGGATTCTATGCAACACTTTTTTCGGCCATGCTCGTGGTTAAAGGTAAGGGCTCCACGGAGCCCTCTGCTAAAATTCCTCAGCTTTCCTTCACAACCGACCCCGCAAGAGCTGGGCCATCTCGTTCAGCTTAGGTGAAGCCTCTAGGGCTGTTTCTTCGTTGATCCTTCCTTCCTCATAAATTTTGTACAGGGACTGGTTCATAGTACACATGCCTTCGAAGTTGCACCGGGGAATTATTGCCTCAATTTCTTCGACTTCGTTGCGAATGATGTAGTCCTTAATAGCGTCGGTGTTGATCATTATTTCGTGAACTGCGGCCCGTTTGCCATCTGTGGTTCGCACTAGACTTTGAGCAATGACGGCGACAAGGGATTCGGCGACCTGAATCCGCATCGGTCCCTGCTCGTCCGGGTTATAAAGGTTAAGAATCCGCTCAATAGTTTTGACTGCACTATTTGTATGGAGGGTGCCAAAGACTAAGTGACCGGTCTGAGCTGCTTTTAGGGCCGTATTAACCGTTTCGCGATCGCGCATTTCCCCAATCAGAATAATATCGGGGTCTTCCCGTAAGGCTGCCTTCAGGGCATTGTCAAACTTGAGGGTGTGGATGCCCACTTCCCGCTGCTTAATCAGCGACTTACGACTTTGATGCACAAATTCGACTGGATCCTCAATCGAGATAATGTGCTTGGGCATCTCGCTATTGATGTAGTCGATCATCGCTGCCATCGTCGTGGACTTACCAGAACCGGTTGGCCCCGTAACCAAAATCAAGCCCTTGTGGTAGTGACACAGATCCCGGAAAATCGATGGCGAGTTTAGCTGTTCCATTGTGAGAATTTTCAACGGAATTAACCGTAGCACCATCGCGGGGCCTTTGAGAGCGACAAAGATGTTAATCCGCACCCTCGCCACCCCTTCGTACTGCGTGGCACCGTCGTATTCCAGATACTCTTTAAATTGCTCGATTTGTTGGTGGCTGAGAATCTCCCGTAGCCAGCCAAAAAAAGTCGCTTCGTCAGTTTCTGGATAATCCGTGACTATGATTTGACCCCGTTCGCGGAAGCGAGGTAATTCCCCTACGCCCAAGTGCAGGTCGGAAATCCCCTGATCATGGGCTTCCTGCACCAATTGTTCTAAAGTGGGTGCTTCACTTTTAACCTGGGTGCGGACAGAACTGGGAGCCTGTCGCTGCGTCAGAGCGATCGCGGCATTATTGGCAGTAGTCTGTCTCGGTGGCGGCGGTGGCGGCATCGGGGGAACACGGGGTGCAGGAGGCCGGGAAAGCGGTGGATGCTGTGATTGTGTCATATACCTACGACTATCTTTATCTCTAGTTTTCCCAGGACACTGCACTTCCTATCATCTTGTTGGCAACTTCGCCCAAGACACAGCGCTTTTTAAATTATGAGAACAAGGTAGCCTAACATTAAGAAATATTAATTCAACTCTCGGCATACTGCCTTTTTAAAGCCTTGCCAGTAAAGCAACTCATAACTTTTCTTTACAGTAGAGACAGAAACCTTGATTTCAAGAGACTTTTAGCTTCTATGCCTTATGGTAGATGTTAAGAGCTGTTCTGATAATTAAGCCAGTATTACCTCATCAGTATTCATAAATACAAAATACTAACTGTAAAGTTTAGTAAATAAACGATCATCTTAACCAACAGGTTTTATATACTGATTATCAAGAGACAGACTAGGTAAAACTAGTCGAATGGCATTTTACTGAATTTAAATTTTTTCATTTCCTTTGGGAGGAAAAGTTATGGCTTTAGCTCAAAGCTCAAGTTTGGGGAAAAAGTATTCTTTGTTTATGATCAAAAGCTTTTTGATCTGGACTTTCACATTGGCAGTTTGCTTGCTGGTCGTAGGTTTTCCGTTAGTCGTTTTGATGGCTACGGTCGGTTCTCTGTTGTCAATTGTTCTGCAACACGTCATGCCGGTCAGTGCCGTTTTACTGGTAGCAGGAAGTTTAATTGTGTTTAATGTGATGGCAGTGGTTGTAGGTGCTGCTGTCCTAACCCTCAAAGGCATTCACCCGAATGAAGTCAGATGGTTAAACTGGCTTAGCGAGGCAGATCCCCTTCATACTTCCATCTACGCTGCTTGCCCTTTAACTTGTGAGATGAAGGACTAAAGGGTGCTAACCCAGCGGAAAAATCGCTGCTTGGCGATTTTCTGAGAACAAGTAAATCTGCCCGGTTGAAGCCGGGTTTTTTGATGGGGAAAATTCCCATCTAGGGGCTTGTAGGGACTAGAGTAAGAAGGAGGTTCCGGACTAGTTCCCCTAGCCCTAGCCCCTAGACCCTGTAATGGTGAAGCAAAAACAGCGAGTTTGCATCATATTAGGCACCCGTCCGGAAGCGATTAAACTGGCTCCGGTAATTCAGGTGTTCCAGCGATCGCTCACCTTTGACACGCAAGTGATTTTGACTGGTCAGCATCGGCAGATGGTTGAGCAAGTAATGCAGCTGTTCGACCTGAAGGCAGATCATGATCTGGAGATTATGCAACCGAGGCAATCGCTAGGTGATATCACTTGCCGCAGTTTACGGGGGTTGGAAGAATTGTTCCAGCAGGTGCAGCCCGATCTAGTATTAGTGCAAGGAGATACCACCACGGCTTTTGCTGCGGCTCTGGCGGCATTTTACCAAAAAATCTTAGTGGGGCATGTGGAAGCCGGATTACGGACTAATGATCTGTTCAATCCCTACCCGGAGGAGGCGAACCGCCGTCTGATTTCCCAGCTTAGCTGCCTGCACTTTGCGCCTACAAAACTTGCTGCGGAAAATCTGCAACGCTCTGGGGTGGTTGGTGAAATTCACCAAACTGGCAACACAGTCATTGACGCACTGCTATTGGTTGCCAAGCGCCAACCAGTTTGCTATGTCAGCGGTCTGGACTGGGGAAAATATCGCACCCTCTTGGCAACGGTTCACCGGCGAGAAAACTGGGGTACACCGCTCCTGTTAATCGCTCAAGGATTTCTGCAAATATTAGAGAAGTTTCCCGATACGGCTTTGCTGTTGCCTCTCCATCCAAATCCTACGGTGCGAGAACCCCTGCAGGCACTTTTGGGCAATCATCCCAGGGTGTTCTTAACAGAACCCTTAGACTATTCTGAACTGGTGGGGGCGATTCAGCGCTCGTACCTTCTACTGACAGATTCTGGTGGGTTACAAGAGGAAGCCCCTAGCCTGGGGAAACCAGTTCTGGTGTTGCGAGAAACGACGGAACGACAAGAGGCGATCGCTGCCGGTACTGCCAAATTGGTAGGGACTGACCCAGATCAAATTGTTTCTGCCGCAACCGAGTTGTTAAACAACCCAAATTCCTATAAATTAATGGCAACGGCGATTAATCCGTTTGGGGATGGTCGTGCGGCAGAGCGGATTTGCCAAATTGTGGAAAATTACCTCCGAAAGCGATTTCCCTGAAACAGCATCAATCCTATTCTTTGAGAAGATTTAGTAATTAAACTTTTCAAAGACAGATTAAGCGCATGGTGAGTTGTGAAATATTTCTTTCTGACTGATGGATGGACAGTTGGCAGAGTATGGGCGTCTGATGGCCTGTGGAAAGACACGGCTTGGCGACGCCGACCGGACATTGAGCAAATGAAACTTTGTCTAGTGGAAGAAAGCGAAAAGCTGTGGCTCTATCGAGTGGAAGATGCGGTTTTAACGGTGGAGGTAAGGCCGATCGCTACTGCCCAATTTGACTCAGCTCCTCAGGCCATCGGTCAAGTCGTGCTAAAACGGCTGATCACTGCTGAGCAGGTGCTTGAGCGACTTGGTACAGCAGAGGCCATGTGTCAACTGACAAGTATCCAATTGGTAGTTCAGTAGCAAGGCGCATGATATGGCTTGCAATTGCTTCAGTCAATAGTTACAATTTTTTAATAATTCTCATTTTTGTTTGGCTATGGCAGCGCCGAAGCGTAGGCCTAAGCATTGCCAAACCGCCCACGCTCTTTTGACCCAAAAGAAAGAGATACTTGTGGTAGTGGTCAGGATGTAGCAATAACAAAAAGTTGAAAAATCGCGTTGTATACACAAATCTTCGAGGAGGAGCGTAGTCAATGGGACTACCCTGGTACCGAGTACACACAGTCGTCCTGAACGATCCGGGGCGACTTATTTCTGTACATCTGATGCATACTGCCCTGGTGGCAGGCTGGGCCGGTTCTATGGCTCTGTACGAGTTGGCAATTTTTGACCCTAGCGATCCGGTTCTGAACCCAATGTGGCGGCAAGGCATGTTCGTGCTGCCCTTCATGACTCGCTTGGGTGTCACCCAATCTTGGGGCGGTTGGAGCGTAACCGGCGGCCCCGCAACCGATCCGGGTTACTGGTCATATGAAGGTGTTGCCGTCGCCCACATTGTCCTTTCCGGCCTGTTGTTCTTAGCTGCAGTCTGGCACTGGGTTTACTGGGATTTGGAACTGTTCAGAGATCCCCGCACGGGTGAACCCGCTCTCGACTTGCCAAAGATGTTTGGCATCCATTTGTTTTTGTCTGGCCTGCTCTGCTTTGGCTTCGGTGCTTTTCACCTGACAGGGCTATTCGGCCCTGGTATGTGGGTTTCTGACCCCTATGGCCTAACTGGTAGCGTCCAACCCGTGGCACCGGAGTGGGGTCCATCTGGGTTTAACCCCTTTAACCCTGGTGGCGTCGTCGCTCACCATATTGCTGCTGGTATCGTCGGAATTCTTGCTGGTTTATTCCACCTGATAGTTCGACCCCCCGTACGGCTCTACAAAGCTCTGCGGATGGGAAACATTGAGACCGTACTTTCCAGCAGTATTGCAGCGGTTTTCTTCGCGGCCTTCGTCGTTGCCGGTACAATGTGGTACGGAAGCGCTACCACACCAATTGAACTGTTTGGCCCCACCCGTTATCAGTGGGATCAAAAGTATTTCCAGCAGGAAATCGACCGGCGCGTTCAAACTGAGATCGCAGAAGGTGCAAGTCTGTCTGAAGCCTGGTCACAGGTTCCAGAAAAACTCGCCTTCTACGATTACATTGGTAACAACCCCGCCAAGGGCGGTTTGTTCCGAGTCGGTCCAATGAACAAGACCAATGGCGTTGCCCTTGCCTGGGTGGGCCACCCAGTCTTCAAAGACAGCGATGGACGAGAATTGACTGTTCGTCGTATGCCCACTTTCTTTGAAACCTTCCCGGTGCTTTTAACCGACAAAGATGGGGTGGTTCGCGCGGATATTCCCTTCCGGCGGGCGGAATCAAAGTACAGCTTTGAGCAAAGTGGTATCAACGTTAGCTTCTATGGCGGTGAGCTGAATGGTCAAACCTTTGATGACCCAGCCACGGTGAAGAAGTATGCTCGCCAAGCCCTGTTAGGTGAATCCTTTAAATTTGATGGCGATCAGAGTACAAGGTTTGGCGATCTAGCACTCGCGAAGCCTGATGGTGTCTTCCGCACCAGTCCCAGAGGTTGGTTTACCTGGGGACACGCCACATTTGCCCTGCTGTTTTTCTTTGGGCATATCTGGCATGGCTCCCGGACTATCTTCCGGGATGTGTTTGCTGGGATTGACCCAGACCTGGAAGAGCAGGTCGAGTTTGGTCTCTTCCAGAAAGTGGGTGACTTGACAACCCGCAAGAAGGAAACTGTCTAGAGCTTTGTAGCAAGAGAGTTTTTCGGGAAGTCGCTACACCGCTTGTTTCGCTCGTGTTAAGAACGGTCGAACGACTAATTTGGCACTAATGTGACAAGCAAGTTAGTTTAACCGTTCTTTTCTTTTGATTGGTACACTATTATTAGCTCGATGCTTAGGAAGTTGTGATATGGAAAGCGTTGCTTACATTTTGATTCTTGCCCTAGCTATAGGTACACTATTCTTTGCGATCGCTTTTCGGGAACCGCCTCGGCTTCCTAAAAAGTAGATCCCTGATCCCAAGCTATCAAGGGCAAGGGTTGAATCTATCAGTTTAACCGCTGCTACCACGGAGGTAGCAGCGGATGATTTAATTTTTACTGTCAACCCGTTAAAGGACTTTCCCAAATGCAATGTCCTTTCTGCCAGCATCCAGATAACCGGGTGCTTGAGTCGCGCTCAACGGAAGCAGGACAAAGTATCCGAAGGCGGCGGGAATGTTTAAATTGCCAACGTCGCTTCACTACTTACGAACGCATTGAGTTTGTGCCGGTTACGGTGCTCAAGCAGGACGGTCAGAGGGAGTCGTTTGACCGTTCAAAATTACTCCGGGGAATTGTGAGAGCTTGCCAGAAAACGGGGATTGCTGCGGAGCGACTAGAGGCACTGGTGGATGAAATTGAATCTGAACTCCAACAGCGAGCCGTGCGAGAGGTCAGCAGCTATGAAATTGGTGAATTAGTTCTTCAGCAGCTCAGATCTCTTAGCGAAGTCGCCTATGTGCGTTTTGCTTCTGTCTATCGCCAATTTCAAAGTGTTCGAGATTTCGTAGAGACGTTAGATGATCTATCACAGCACGAACCAGATCCACCAGAAGTAGTAAAAAACACTCCCACTGATTTAAAACTGTCCCACTCAGAATATGAGTTCACGCACTCTTAGCGCTCAGGTATAATAGAGGGTCGGGACGTTGATGCGTCTCGATTCAGCTCTCCTACGCTAGGATGGAGTGAAGATGTAGGTGTTAAATGCCCATCACCGGCGTGCATATACATCGATAGGAGGCCAAACCTTACGATACGAATATCAGGAAACAATCAGCATGGTCAATCAGAAATTAACTGCCACAGAAATTGGCTTTACTCACGACGATTTCGCTGCCCTACTCGACAAGTACGACTATCACTTCAGTCCCGGTGATATTGTAGCCGGTACGGTATTCAGTATGGAGCCGAGGGGCGCTCTGATTGACATTGGTGCTAAAACAGCGGCTTACATTCCAATTCAGGAAATGTCTATCAACCGGGTAGATGCCCCGGAAGAAGTTTTACAGTCCAATGAAACACGGGAATTCTTCATCCTCACTGATGAGAACGAAGATGGACAACTGACACTTTCCATTCGCCGTATTGAGTACATGCGGGCTTGGGAGCGAGTACGGCAACTGCAAAAGGAAGACGCTACAGTGCGCTCCAGTGTTTTTGCCACTAATCGTGGTGGTGCTTTAGTGCGGATTGAGGGATTGCGTGGCTTTATTCCGGGCTCTCACATCAGCACCCGCAAACCCAAGGAAGACTTGGTAGGGGAAGAACTGCCGTTGAAATTCCTGGAAGTAGACGAAGACCGCAATCGTCTGGTTCTCTCGCACCGGCGAGCGTTGGTTGAGCGCAAGATGAACCGACTGGAAGTCGGCGAGGTGGTGATTGGTACGGTTCGCGGAATCAAACCCTACGGTGCCTTCATCGATATAGGCGGCGTCAGTGGTCTGCTGCACATATCTGAGATTTCCCACGATCATATTGACACGCCTCATAGTGTCTTCAATGTCAATGATGAAGTGAAAGTCATGATCATTGACTTGGATGCCGAGCGGGGTCGCATTTCCCTCTCCACAAAACAGCTGGAGCCTGAACCAGGAGACATGCTCAAAGATCGCGATCTGGTCTATGAAAAAGCGGAAGAAATGGCGGCTAAGTACCGGGAACAGATGCGAGCCAAACAGCAGGGTATCACTATTGCTAGTCCTGAAGATGATCCTGAATTGTCTGAAAGTATTGAGGATCTCTCAGAAGAGGACATACCCTCAGCAGTTGAAGAGCATATACCCTCAGCAGTTGAAGAGCATATACCCTCAGCAGTTGAAGAGCATATACCCTCAGCAGTTGAAGAGCATATACCCTCAGCAGTTGAAGAGCATATACCCTCAGCAGTTGAAGAGCATATACCCTCAGCAGTTAAAGAAGAAGTTTAGAACTGCCGATTGTAAGTTTGGGCCACGGGCAAAAATTCAGCTTTGTTCTCTAAAGAGGGGATTGCCCTCTTTTTTTATTGTGATGTCGTTGAGTGGGGTGGTATGCCTTGGCAACTATTCAGTGTAAGAACGTTACTTTTACCAATATCCAGGCAATTGTATTTGACAAAGACGGCACCCTGGAAGATTCACAAGCGTATTTGCGTAACCTAGGACAAAAGCGATCGCGCCTGATAGATGCCCAAATTCCAGGAATAGGAGAGCCCCTGTTAATGGCCTTTGGGATCAATGGGAATACGATCGACCCAACTGGGTTATTGGCAGTGGGCAGCCGCCGTGAAACTGAAACTGCGGCAGCGGCGTATATTGCTGAGACTGGGCGGGGGTGGTTAGAGTCGCTGGCGATCGCGCGTCGTGCCTTTGAGGAAGCCGACCACTTGATTGGCACGGCTCCTTCACCCCTGTTTGTCGGTAGCCTGGAGGTGCTGAAGTACCTGTCTGAAGCAGGACTAAAACTAGGAATTCTCTCAGCGGCTTCGACTAAACGAGTACGAGCTTTTGTTGACCGCCATCAGCTTGGTGATTACGTCCAGCTGCAAATGGGAGTGGATCAAGGCCCCAGTAAACCGGACCCAGCGCTATTTCTGCAAGCTTGCCAAACCCTGGGAGTAGAAGCCAGTGCCACACTAATGGTGGGGGATTCTCCTGGGGATATTAAAATGGCGCGTGACAGCGGGGCAGGGGGTTGTATCGGCATCTGCTGGGGAGCAGCGGCGGCAGCCCATTTACAAGCAGCGGATGTGGCGATCGGTCAACTCGATGCAATCCAAGTTCTGCAGCTTTGAGCCAGCGGAGTAAAGATACTTGGTGCTAGGTAGCTGTTGCCAATTAAAGGTAGCTGTTGCCAATTAAAGGTAGCTGTTGCCAATTAATGCATAAAATTAGGCTGATTTATGTCTAAGGTTAGATCGAGCCGTTCGATTAATAGTTATAATACGCAAAATTTTACTTAAAAATCTCGTCAGCTCAGCCACCCAGGAGGAATAGCCCTTGTCTCGTCGCTACCTATTTAGCTCAGAATCTGTAACTGAAGGCCATCCAGATAAAATCTGCGATCAAATTTCCGATACCATTTTAGATGCGCTACTCACACAAGACCCTAGTAGCCGCGTCGCCGCCGAAGTTGTCGTCAACACCGGTTTGGTATTAGTCACTGGTGAAATAACCTCGAAAGCTCAGGTCAATTACGTCAATCTCGTCCGGAACAAGATTGCAGAAATTGGCTATACCGATGCCGTAAATGGTTTCTGTTCCAACAGCTGCTCAGTCTTGCTAGCTTTGGACGAACAATCGCCTGATATTGCTCAGGGGGTTAACACTGCTCAGGAAAGCCGGGAGCAGGATAGCGAAGAGGCATTTGACTCGGTTGGGGCTGGTGATCAGGGTTTGATGTTTGGCTTCGCCTGTAACGAGACGCCGGAACTGATGCCCTTGCCCATCAGCCTCGCCCACCGGATTGCTCGCCGACTGGCGGCAGTACGAAAAACCGGTCAATTGCCATACCTACGCCCAGATGGCAAAACTCAAGTAACCGTCGCCTACGAAGACGGACGACCTGTAGGTATTGATACCATCTTGATTTCCACTCAGCATGCGGCTAGTATTGGTGACATAACTGAACAGGCAGCTATTCAAGCCAAGATTAAAGAAGACCTCTGGTCAGCGGTAGTTAAACCTGTTTTTGCAGACATAGATATTCAGCCCGACGATCAGACCCGCTTCTTGGTCAACCCGACTGGAAAGTTTGTAATTGGTGGCCCCCAGGGAGACTCTGGTCTCACTGGGCGCAAAATTATTGTCGATACCTACGGTGGTTACTCGCGCCATGGAGGTGGCGCATTCTCAGGTAAAGACCCCACCAAGGTAGACCGCAGTGCTGCTTATGCCTGTCGCTATGTGGCTAAAAACATTGTGGCAGCTGGGTTGGCGGAAAAGTGTGAAGTTCAGCTAAGTTATGCCATCGGCGTAGCGCGACCCGTCAGCATTCTAGTGGAAACATTTGGTACTGGCAAGGTCGATGATGATCTATTACTGGATATGGTGAAAAAGCATTTTGAACTGCGTCCAGCTGGAATTATCCAGGCATTTAATTTACGATTGCTGCCAGCTGCACGGGGTGGTCGCTTCTATCAAGATGTCGCCGCTTATGGTCATTTCGGGCGCTCCGATTTAGACCTACCCTGGGAGCAAACGGATAAAGCAGCACTGTTGAAGGAAGCGCTGACCCCAGCCGCTATCGGTTTGATTAAATAAGACCACCTCAACCAAAACAGCAGGGGAAGTATAAATATTTCTCCCTCTGTTTCCTTAACAGCCTACACCCCGTGCTAGCGTCCTGCTGAGGGTGGGGCTGATTTTTTTTCATTTATTACCATCCGAATTTTTGGAAAAAAGACAAGTCTTTAAATTCACTTTAAATTAATCCTTTCGGAATACGTCAAGGGAAACAGGAAAAGTTAGTGTTTTGAATAAGCGCTCTGCTAGCCAGAGATGCTTTATCAATGCATCTAAAAACTATATTTACGTAAATTACACTAAATTAATTAGAACGTGAACATGAACAAAGACTACTTGTGCGCACAACAACAGAAATACAAAAATATTGTCGACTCTACAGCAAAAGATCAGGTTTTAACTAATGCCGGAGTTCATATTAACGTTATTAACTACAAACAAATTAGCACTGATGCTGATGGTCTGTATGTGCTTTCACCTGAACAGCGTGTTATGGTGCTGGAGGCTCTTCAGCAAAAGGGATACCGGATGGAATAGCCCCGAATTCTGTTGTTGCAGTGTCAAGATAGGAAACCGTAAATTAGATTGAAGTGGTAATCGAAAAGGAGTTGACCGCCAGTGAGAACCAGCAGTACGCCCGAGCAGGAAAATTCACCTCAAGAACAACTTGCAGCACCCAGACAAAGCAAGACAATTGTGCCCACTGTCCCACTGCCGGAACATATTAGTCAAAATATTGAAACTATCATAGCGTTGCATACACGCAACGAAAAAGACGTGCCCCGACACCAGCGTGTTGTGGAAGGCGTGACTGCTTTCTTCGGTCGTCCGACATTCCTGTACATCATCATAATCATGATTGCCCTATGGGTGGCACCCAATGTTTTGCCACGGCGCTTCGGGGTGCGGCAATTCGACCCACCTCCGTTTGGCTGGCTACAATTTTCACTTAGCCTCGGCTCTTTGCTGATGACAACAGGGGTTTTGATTACGCAAAACCGGGAAGAAAAGCTGGCGGAGCAGCGGACACAGCTAAGCCTGCAACTGAACCTGCTATCTGAGCAAAAAATTGCCAAAATCATCTCCTTGCTCGAGGAACTGCGCACAGATCTTCCCAATGTGAGAGACAGGCACGACCCTGAGGCCAAGGTGATGAAGGAAGCGGCTGACCCGCAGGCGGTAATGGAAGCCCTAGAACAGAGATTAGAAGAAGAGCTAGCAGAACTTGAGAAGCAAAAAAAATCTAGCTAACGGCATAGCGGCACCCCTTAAAGCTGGCGTAGTTTACTATTGCTCTATTGATCGGGTATAAACTGATCGGGTATGAACAAAAATGCCTTTGAGCGCCAGTCACAGAGGCACTTTCTCCGATTGGCCCATCGTAGGCAAATAAGTTGATTTGCAATCAGGCCCGATACAGGCTTTTCATAATTCTTATTGAGAAGAGAACATTCCAAATGATTGCCGGAAACCCTTATTAGTAAAATGTTTTAGCGATTTTCGTATGACCTGAATCCTTACTGAGCAGTTACAACCTTTTTTAAGCGGATATAAATTTTTGATGCCATTGTTGAGCGACTTTATCCCAACCAAATGAATCTTTAAAACCTAATACTTCCTGTCTTAAAGATTCTTGTTTCTCAGTATTTTTTAGCAAGTCTATCACTGCTTCAATAAAAGCATTATTAGTTTCCTCATCGCCAGCAGGACCCTGAATTCTGATACCTGATTTCACAGTTTCATCTAAACCTGCATAAGTTGTCACCACAGGAACACAACCAGCAGCTTGCGCTTTCCAAGCACTAATACAGAAAATCTCCACATCAGCATGACAAGGATAAACCCAGATTCCAGATTTAAATAATTCTTCAACTAACTCCTTGTGTCCAATTCTGCCGTGTTCATAGACATTTTCCTGAGCGAAAAGTTGTAAAAGTTGTTTCTTTTTATCTGGTAATTGTGGAAACATATCAATGTAAGGTGAATTAATTATAGAATCAATTGATTGCCAACCATAAAAAATATGTAATTCAACATCTGGCACTTCTTTGAGAACCGTATCCCATTGAGTAAGTAAATTTTCAATACCTCTTGAATAATCACTAATCGAAATTAGTCTTTTGGGATTTCTAGCAATTCCTGTTAAATTGAAATCTTCTAAATTAATACCATTGGTTGTTAAAAATATCTTGTCTTCAGGAATCCAGTCTGGCAGAATAGATTTATGAAAATTTGACAACATAAAAAGTTTGTCAAAACTTGCCAGAAATTCTAAACGCTGAGACTCTTCTATTGGAGGAAATAATCGAGGGTTGTCATGCATCCACACAGCAGTTTTTCTGGCTTTAACTTTCATTAGCATAGGTTGTGTCCAAGTGCGATGAAAGATTAAGACATTAAAGTTATCTTGGGGATTAAATTTATCAACAGACTGATAAACTACACCATTATATTCCCCTTCCATATCACCGCATCTATTAAAAACAGTAACTTGGTAGCCCAACTTAACTAATTCTTGACTTAAGTAAATTGTCGCTTCTTCGCTTCCTCCAATACCTTTATTCACAGATAGAGGCGACCAATCTTCTACGTGAAATGGAAAATTGGAGTAAATTACGATTGAGTTATTGTTCCAGTTCATGTTCTTTGATTATTGCGAAAAGTTATGACGGAAATATTATATATTTAAATTCAATATCTTGCTCAAATAAATCCCATAGAGCAAAAATATTGGAATTTTGTGTAACTGACTCATACAACATTGTTAATGTCGAATTTTGATTGCTGCACGCTTTTTCTATGACTGTCATCAGATCATCAGCAAATAACTGTGCTGTTTTATCACTTGTTAATCTGATTACTGTTTCTGAGCCAACACCGGCTTCCCTGTAGACACAACCTGTTCCACAATATCAATGGCTCGAATAACCCCCCCAGCACGGCGAATCGCCTCTTGTAACCTAACTGCATTCTGTTTATAAGAATCTTCCGTCAACACGTTTTGGATCGCGGTTCGCAATCTGGGAACGTTGACACTCTTTAAGGGTAAAGCTTCCCCGCATCCAGCCCACAACACACGCGCTGCTATCCCCGGCTGATCGTTAGCAATGGGAATTGCCACCATTGGCACCCCATTATTAAGGCATTCCAAAGTAGTATTCATCCCCCCGTGGGTAATAGTAAGGGTGGCTTTTTGCAGTAAGTCCAACTGGGGAGCATATTCTACAACTAGGGGTGAACCAGCAAATTCTGGAAGGGATTCGGGTTTTGCTGAACCACCCAAAGAGATTACCAATTGAGCATCCAATCCTACACAAGCTTCAGCAATCTGTTTAAAAACAGCAATCAGGCAATTTTGGATAGTTCCCATCGAAGCGTAAATTAACGGTTGTCCAGTTAACTTTTCATAAGGGAAACTAGGAACTTCTCGACCAACTGGACTATGATAAGGTCCCGTGAAATGGAAGCACTGGGGCAATTGCTCCCTGGGAAATTCCAATTCAGCAGGCTGTTGACTGATTTGAGCTAATTGGGAATAACGTTCATTGGGGTTAGAGTGCGTAGGTAACTTCCATTTCTGGCGATACTCATTAATCACTTCTGTGATTGGTTTGGCGATCCGCTTCAACACCTGATAACCGACTCGATTACGCAGTCGCCCCCACCAATGTGGATTATAGTTCCAGTTTGTAAAATGAGGTGGGACACTCTGATCACGATTCAGTAGCACCGCACTGCAAATGGTAATAAAGGGAATACCCAGAAAATCTGCAACAGTTCCACCCTCTGGGGAAGCCTGATCTATTAGCAATGCTTCTAAACCTGCTTCTTTGATCGCCTTTGGTGCATCCCGCAATAAAACAGCCGCACTATTTCTGAGAGCAGTCACAGTATATCGCAATGCTGAACGACCGCTTAGTTTGCCCAACTTAGCAAATGATTCTGCCATTGCTCCTCGGGGAAACTCAGATTCTCCAATTCCTTTGAATTCCAATCCAGCCGCTAGTGTTTTAGATTCTGCATCCAGGAGCCCAAATAAGGTGACTCGATGACCGCGCCGTTGAAGTTCTTTCCCCAACGGAAGCATCGTGTTGAGGTGACCAGTTGATGTCGGACAGATGAGACCAAAATGAGTCATGAGGGTTTTAAACTGCAAAATTCAGTTAGGTTTAAATGGTACAGATTTTAGCAGAAGTGTTAAATGTCGGCACAAAACTTAAAAAAAATCGCTCATCGCCCCCGCCGGATACTCAGACTCTCCGATCGCCCAGAAGTCTAATCCCGCTGCCAGGGTCTGGGGTTGGGCAGTAGTTTAATACTTCGGAGCGGTAAAACTCATATATAAAAACAGCGGCTTGTGCAGTGATTCCAGAAATTTTGGCGATGAAGTTGACAAAAATTGCCGCCGCCGCCAGCCAGGGGAGGCGCAAGCCACAAGAGTGCGATCGCCCACCGCCCATCAACCGTATGGTGATCTTTAATGCGAGTGGTTAATCATTAAAGAGAGACTACGCGATCGCTACCTGACGAACCATGACCACAAGCACTGACTTCCTTAGCCACCTCAACCCCAGTCAACGCAAAGCAGTAGAACATTTCTGCGGTCCCTTACTAGTGGTTGCTGGAGCTGGTTCCGGCAAAACAAGGGCGCTGACTTATCGGATTGCCAATCTAATTCTGAAATACAAGGTCGATCCGGAAAATATCCTAGCGGTGACTTTTACCAATAAGGCAGCGCGGGAGATGAAAGAGCGAATCGAGAAGGTATTTGCCGCACAGGTGGCTGCTGCGGAATACGGTCAGCCTTTTGAGTCGTTGGCAGCTGAGGAACAGACTCGATTGCGATCGCGCATCTACAAAACCATAATCAAAGATCTGTGGATCGGCACCTTCCACAGTTTATTCTCCCGCATTCTCCGGTTTGATATTGAAAAATACCAAGATGAAAAAGGACGCCGGTGGAACCGTAACTTTTCTATCTTTGACGAATCTGATGCCCAGAGCCTCGTCAAAGAGATTGTAACCAAACAGCTCAACCTGGATGACAAGAAGTTTGAACCCCGTTCCGTCCGCTATGCCATCAGCAACGCCAAAAACCAGGGCTTTTCACCCCAAGACTTCGAGAAAGAGCAACCAAATTATCGTGGGCGGGTGATTGCCGAAGTTTACAGCCACTACCAAAATGCCCTAGCAACGAACAATGCCCTCGACTTTGACGACCTGATTCTGGTTCCTGTCCAGCTGTTTCGGCAGAACGAGCAGGTATTAGGCTACTGGCACCGGCGATTTTATCACCTTTTGGTAGATGAGTACCAAGATACTAACCGGATTCAGTATGAACTGATTCGCTTATTGGTAACGAATGGGGAAACGAAAAAGAGCGAATGGGATTGGCGCGATCGCTCGGTTTTTGTCGTAGGCGATATTGATCAGAGCATTTACGCCTTCCGTGGGGCAGACTATACAGTTTTGCTGGAATTTCAGGATGACTTTGGCGACGGATTGTCGGATGAAGACACCTGCACGATGGTAAAACTGGAGGAAAACTACCGCTCCAGGGAGAACATTCTGCAAGCGGCTAATCATCTGATTGAAAACAACACGCAACGCATTGATAAAGTCCTCAAGCCTACGCGCGGAGCCGGTGAGCAGATTTATGCTCACAAAGCCGATGACGAAATTGCTGAAGCCGAGTTTGTGGTGAATCAGATCCGCCAGCTGGAACGTCAGCATCCAGAAATGAACTGGGGTAGTTTTGCCGCCCTCTACCGCACCAATGCTCAATCTCGCCCGTTGGAAGAATCTCTGGTGCGCTGGGGCATCCCCTACACCGTGGTTGGAGGTCTGAAATTCTACGATCGCAAGGAAATTAAAGATGTACTAGCCTACTTGCGGGCGATCGCCAACCCAGCTGATACCCTCAGTATCCTACGGGTGATCAATACCCCCCGGCGCGGCGTTGGCAAAGCTACCATTGACGCCCTCGTTACTGCCGCCCAGGAATTAGGCACCACCCTATGGGAAATTCTTAGTGACGAAACATCCGTGAAAACATTGGCTGGACGCTCAGCCAAAGGCGTTCTTAGCTTTGCCGAGCTGATTCGCCACTGGCTTGAAGTTGTGGACACGGTTCCCGCTGCGGAGATTGTCCAGGGAGTGATGGAAGGCTCTGGTTATATCCAAGATCTGAAAAATCAGGGAACCGATGAGGGCTTAGATCGGCTGCAAAACGTCCAGGAACTGTACAACGCGGTGTTGCAATTTCAAGAAGAAAACGAAGAAGCCACACTAAGAGCCTTCCTTGCCAGTACTGCCCTGAGCTCTGATTTGGATAACTTGAAAGAAGGACAAACAGCAGTTTCGCTATTGACGCTACACGCTTCTAAAGGACTAGAGTTTCCCGTAGTCTTTCTGGTAGGACTGGAGCAGGGACTATTTCCCAACTACCGCTCCCTGGATAACCCAGCTGCCCTAGAGGAAGAGCGCCGCCTGTGTTATGTGGGCATTACCCGTGCGGCTGAGCGGTTGTATCTTTCCCACGCCCGCGAGCGTCGCCTCTACGGTTCCCGCGAACCTGCTGTTCGTTCTCAGTTTCTCGAGGAATTACCGGAAGAATTATTGACTACTAGACTAGGTACAGGTCGCATCGCTACCAATGGGGCAGGTGGCTCACAACAGCGATCTCGTCGGGGCAGTGCCTCTGGTTCTTCCTCCGCCAACACTCAGCCGCAAGATTGGACAGTGGGCGATCGCATTATCCACAAAGATTTCGGAGTCGGTGAAATCACCCACATTTTCGGCTCAGGGAACAAAATCTCTTTGGCGATCAAGTTTCCTAGTGGCAGTCAAAAAATCATCGATCCCAAGATTTCCCAGCTGCAACGAGTGGAGTAGGTTGGTCAATTTCTCCGTAGCATAACCATATTTTCATCAAACCCTTGACGGAACAATTCCAGTCTTTCATTCCCTGAACAACTTATGAAGTTGAGTTGACTAACAGCAAACGGAAAAAGTGCAGGGGTTTGAGCGATCGCTGTAAGGATGGAGGCATCCGAGTTACTAGCAACTAGGGCAGCCTCGATCAGCCATGCCACTAGCAACTTGTCCTCTACCAATCGAATCGGTGCAGCTTGATAGACTCCTTTCTCCTTTGTGTCTTGGATTACGCCCCAATCGACAAAGCACCGAAGGACACGTCTGGTTGCGCGTAAAACTGTCTCACGTTCTCCTAGTTGTTCCCGAATACGTCTTTGAGCAGAAGCAGCAGCGATTGAGCCTTGTAACCGCAGCAGACGCCCCACCGTTTCAGCAACAACGGCAAAAAAGGGGTAGACAGCCATCGTCATTCCCCAATGCACAGGTAAATGTTGTTCAAGGGGCAATCTTCTCAGGTGTTCGAGTCCCTCATTGCGAAGGGGTTCTAACTTCTTTGGCACCAACACCCAGATTCTCATAAGAATCGAGATAGCCTTCCTTCGATTAGTAGATTTAGTGTTACTGCCAACAGAGAGCTTGTCCTGGAGGAAATCATTTAATGCAGCTTGGATCTCACCGCGCGTAGAACCAGCCAAGAGAAGTTCAGCGGTGAATTCCAGCCAGTCCAATTGAATCCGTTGACTAAAACCAACCTGCACTCTCTGGCTCATAAGGTGGGACTCTCTATCTGGATAAATGGAACAATCAACTCCTCTAGGGAAATTCCACCATGACCAACAATCCTTTCGCTGTTCGAAATGAAAGCTTTTCGTCCAGGTGCTAGCAGGGGTAGGTAGTCTTCAGGAAGTCCGAGGGGTGACCACTCGAGAGCAGTGGGAAACTGCGCTTTGATTTTCCCTCTCAATATTTGGTCGGGGTAAACTCTAACCCGTTCGCCACGCAGTTCTGCAATCGCACCTTCAGAAAGCCGCCCAATACCCGTTGCCTCAATGTTGCCATGATCAGATGTTACAAGGACACTAAAGCTGTGGTGATGAAGTTGGTCAAGGAGTTTAGCAAGAAAACCCCCCATTGCCCACTGGCGTACTTGATTATGCATACCAGCGGTGCCAAGTTTCATACCGTGCATAATCTTATCTACTGTATCGACCACTAGCCCCACGACCCGAACTTTAGGATGTGAGAGCATCTCCTCCACCTTTTTTAAACTGGCATCCTCTCCTAGCCCCTTTTCGTAAGTGACTTCCATTGAACTTAAGCCAGAGTCAGCCCAAAATTTTTCCCAGAGCTTAGCTTCCTTATCAGTTTTGTGAATACTGCCGGGAAAGTAGATTGGGGTTTTTCCTGCAAACACTGATTGACGAGACACAGAGGTAATGGTTGGTAACCAGGCAAATACTGCCTCGCAGCGGAACCTCAACTGGGGTCGTTGTTTGGCTAGCACCTCTTGCAGTACCAACCATTGGTCGAGTGCTAGACCATCTAACACCAGCAGTGCCACCTTTTGTCTTGCCTGCTCCTCAAGTTTTCGCGCTAGGAAACGCGGGATTTGGTGCAACATTACTGGTTTGGACGCTGGCTGATTGTAGAGTCCGCCATATCGCTGCATTACCCATGTCAAAAAGGCAGTGTCTACCTTCTCTTGAAGCGCTTGAAAGCGTGAAGATTGAACGTCGAGTGACGTTTCTAGCGGCTCTGAGGTTTTGACTTCATGCCACAGGACAACGAGTTCTGCCCAAGTGTGAGCAAAAGTGAGCCAGTCTTGGTGCCTCCCGTTTGGGGAGGGGACAGAAGCGTCAATGGACTGGAGCAACCGCTCTAAACGTCGCTGCCGATCAGCTACTGGATCGAGCTTCAGACCGACTGTCACCCATTTGTTTAATCTCAGGTGGGAAGTTGAAACTCCAACGTCATGGGCGCTAATTGGTTGTAAGTGACCTTCCAAGAAGAGATTATCGATGTATACCCGGACATCTTCATGGTCGAAGGGCAAGTCATCTGGTGCAGTGGTGAGATAAGTACCCGTTAGTTCAGCCGCTTTTTGTGACTGGGTGAGTTGGCGGCGAACAAAGCGTGACCAGTGTAACTGGAGGAAGGAGAAAAAGGCTTGTCGGTCTGGAATGATAGTTTCTAGGGGCCAATTTTGGCAGAGGTGGCGATCGCGCAGCACCTGAATCAAGCGTTCATCGAAGATAGGTGGTACACTCTGACATCGATAATGCCGACGTAAGAGAATTAATAGCAAGTCGGATGCCTGCTTGATTAGCTCTGGTGCAATGTCGAATACATGGCGCAGCACGAAGTCTTTAGTAGCGTTGTCACCTAGCTCCTGTAGGGGATATTGTGCTTGAGCCTGATACAGGGCTTCGAGGTCACTGCGCTCCAAGGCATTGACTAGGGGATAACTCAGGCTAGGAAATAAATCCTTCAAGCTGAAGGACAATTGGCGACTCGCCTGTAAGAGGTCATAGGGTAGAGAGCGTAATTCATGTGCTGCTGTCAAGACAACTACAACGTCTGTTAACTCACTACGCTCCTGGCGATCGCGGTACTTAGACTCGTAGGCAAATCGAAAGGTTATGGCGTCTTCAAAGCGAATGAGTTCAAAGCCTCTGGCTTGAATATCTTGCAGCAAGTCCTCTTCTGTCAACAGGCTATCCGGATCAGCAACCAGTGTTAGGGGAGCAACCTGGGGAGTGAACTCTTTTAATATTTGGTCGCGCCAGGTGCCTGTTGGAATAGCCATGAGGAAGGGGTAAGGCTTATATGGGAGTCATGGTAATAAATTACAGGAGACGGCTTTAGACACCAGGCGAATCAGCAGCAGTGGCATGAGTTCGGGGCTAACCTCAGATGCTTGATTGAGCTGCTTACGCCAAGTTTGTTCCTCCTGTGTCAACTGGGCAAGCCGATAGTCTCTTACTTGTGGGAGTCCAATCCGCTCAATGCTGCGACGACGGGCAGCAAAGGCGTATTCTGCCTTGTCGCGTTCCCTGTCTAACTGTTGGCAATGCTGTTGGACGAGTTCGTCGTAGATAGTCTTTCCTTGAATAACTGCTGATTCCCAAACCCGCTCAAATCCTTGTGTCGCTTTTTCGCCAGTCAACTGGTGACCGATTTCCACGTCACTGGTTAGTAACTGCTCCCAGATGTGTCTAGCAGTTGGTAAAAAGACTCGCCCGTTGTCATGGATAAACAGCGGCATGATTCGTTGCTGATTCCAATCTTCGGTGTAAATGGCGATTCGCCATAGTGACCAGAAGCCTTGCACGTCCAATGGCAACCCAGGTAGGGTAATACAAGGAATAGGTTGCCCTGCGGCGAACCGGGGCAGACGTATGGCTAGTCCCCGAATCCGGGCATCTTCTAAGGTGAAGTGATGGGTAGAAGCATTCGCCTCTAGTGCGTCTCTAACGGTGAATACAATATTTTTGCTCTGCTCACCCGTTGGCCAGGTGAGGTTCCAAGCTTGACCATTTTTCTTTGCCTCACCACCATGCGCTACTAAATAGTTTACAGTCATGCGTTCTACCCAATGGGGGATAGGGTGGTCTATCAGTTGTTGTGCCTCGGCTGGGTCTAACTGGTCATTGGTTTGGTAGATTGCTGCACTTTCCCGTGCTGCTTTCACCTGTTCCTGCACTTGATTGACAACTGCTTCTACTTTGGTATCTAGGCTGTCGGGATTGATTAGGGTTTCGATGTACAGGTCGTCAAACAGCTCCCCAGCTTGGGCAGAATCTAGGACATCACTGGTTTTGTCTACACCAAATTCGTTGAGGATGACTGCGAGTTTCTCCTCTATCACCTCGCGAACCCGATATTCTACGGTGTCTTCAAAGACAAAGTTCAGCGCCCTAACAGAGTGGGGTTGACCAATTCGATCTACGCGACCAATCCGCTGTTCCAGTCGCATTGGGTTCCAGGGGATGTCATAGTTGATCGCGACATGACAGAATTGCAAGTTTAACCCCTCACCACCAGCATCTGTGGAAATCAGCATCCGGACATCTTTGGCAAAGGCGTCTTGGACTTGTTTGCGTTGTTCCATCCCCATTGAACCGTTAAGACAGACGACGGGAATGCCGCGATCGCTCAAAAATTCTCGCAGCATCTCCTGAGTTGGAACAAACTCGGTAAAGATGAGAACCTTGAGGTCAGGGTCAGTTTCTTCCTGTTGTAGGCGATAAATCCAATCCAATAACGCCTCAGCCTTGGCATCGGCACCGGCGGCTTCGGTGCGTTTGGCAGCTTCTAGGAGCAATTCCACCTCAGCCAATTCGTTCTTGAGTGCCTTCAGGCGGGTGTTAAAAATTGCCTCGACTTGTTCCTGACCATCTAGTTCAACCCATTCGTCTTCCGAGAACGTGGGGAAAAGTGTCAGCTGTTCTTCGGGTTCTCGCAGCACTTCCAGCCGTCGTTCTAGGGTGGTGCGGATAGCGCGGGTTGAGGAAGTGACTAGGCGCTGCATCAGAATCATCAAAAAGCCAACATAGCTCTTTTTCTGCTTGAGTGCTTGGTTGTAGCCTTCGCGGACGTAGTCGGTGACTGCCTCGTACAACTGCCGGTGCTGCCGATGAGCAAATGACCAGGAAACCGGCACCAGCTGGGTCTTTCTAGGCTTGAATAGGGGTTGCCCTTGGGCGTTAATGGCGCGGCGTTTCTCAGTACGGATGACGTAGGGTTGAACCCGTTGTTGGTTCAGGCTAGCTAAGTCTGGGAAGGCTAGAGGGTCTAACAGTGAAACTAAGCGATAGAAGGCGTCGGTCTTGCCTTGGTGTGGGGTGGCGGACAACAGCAGTAGGTAGGGAGCGGCTTCGGCGAGCCCCTGACCTAGTTTATAACGAGCCACTTGGTCAGTACTGCCGCCCAGGCGATGGGCTTCGTCTACAATAACTAAGTCCCAGCCAGCTGCAACCAGGTCTTCAAAGCGATCGCGGTTATATTCAGCCAGCTGTTCCCGTGACCAGCCACGGCGTTTATCCATTGGCTTCACCGAGTCCATTGGACAAACGACTTGGTTGAAGAGAGTCCAAGGGTTCACACCCTCACGGGGTGCAAGGCGTTGGAGTGTTTTCAAGTCTTCGGGCAGAATTAGCTGAAACTCTTCATTAAAATGAAGGCGCATCTCGCTCACCCACTGGGTCACTAGCCCTTTAGGAGCGACCACCAGGATACGTCGCACCAGCCCCCGGAGTTTGAGTTCGCGCATAATCAGCCCTGGCTCAATCGTTTTGCCCAGTCCAACTTCGTCGGCGAGGAGGTAGCGGATGCGATCGCTCGACACTGCCTTTGATAATGCCTGAATCTGGTGAGGTAAGGGGATAACCGACGATTCAATCGGTGCTAAGAGTACGTCTTTGCTGAGCGCGTCGGCGAGCCGGGCAGCAGTGGCGATGTAAGCAATCTCAGCCCTACTGGTTAACCCTGCTTCTGTCAATGGCTTTAATTTGTCAGCAGGGATACGGACTACCGTGTCTTGAGTGGGTAGCCAAACGCGGTGAAAGGTATCGCCCCAGAGTGTCTGGGTTTCAATCACTCGGCAGAGTTGCCGTAACCGTTCAGGGGGGGATCAAAAAAACGTCCAATATGAAATCACACGTAATCAGTACGAAAACCAGTCTAGATTGGATTTATACCGGATAATTGTGAGTAGTCAAAAGTGCTATACTGGTCTGCAAATTGTCTTTTAGACATTTTAGGTACGATATTTTGATGCGCATAAAACCCAAAGCTTTTGCTTAGCAAGGCTTTGACGTTTATGCGCATGATGTACCCCCCCGTGAACGGTTACGAGTTGCCGATGTTCTTCACTCCACAACCAAGAACCGTTCAGCATGCTTTTATTATCAGGTAAGAGCCTCGCAAATTGAACCGTTAGAACTATAGCGGCTCATTAGTGCTTCAGCGGTAGCTAATCAATCCACCGATGTGTTTTAGAATATGCAAGACCTCGTACAGGTCATGCTCAGGCTTGAGGATTGAGAAGGCTCTGGACAAGCTGTACTGAGGCGTGTCTTGCTTGGTCAGTTTGACAAAAACAAACTCTCTGCCATTCACCAGTAACCCCAAGGTGGGTCTATCACGCTTAGGGTCATCAAGCATATAAGCCAGGGCTTGTGGCAGTGCCGTCATCACATCAAATTTGGTGTTTTTAGATTCAATGACCAGTATCCAAAACTGCCTTTGCACAACCAGGACATCAATGTTGCCTTTAACAATCACGCCATCATCTTCGGCAGCAATTTTGATTGGGGTTTCGGTTTCAATTTCAAACGGAGGCTGATAAAACCCTGCTAAATCTAGTAGTGGAGACAGCACAATCATTTTGACTGCCTCTTCCGACATCGGTCGGCGCTTGCTTAAGTTCAAATAGTTGCTTCTAACTCGTTCTAGAGACTGCTTTTCTGGTTCTGACACTGTTGTCACACTCGACCATTCTGTAAAAAATTGGTCATCCGTAAGCTGTAAACCAAAATGCTCTTCCAAGTCGTAAATACTGATGTCCTTAGCAAAGATTGTCTGCACCATAATTTTTAATAGTCCTCACTCCTCACCGAGCCTTGTAACAGCCTGGTCGTACCACATCAGGAGTTTGGGATCTTCCTGAAGGACAGTTTCAGGAATCTTGTTGGCTACATCGATAATAGTTTGGTAACTTCGCTCCTGCCAAGCTTTTTTGAAGCCGGTGCGAACAGCTTCGAGGCGGAAGACTTTGAGCTTTTTCTGTTTGGACTGGAGGTATTCCTCGAACTCTCTAAGTAAGGCGCGATCGCGCAGTTTCTCTAAGTCACTCGCCTTATTGGGATCGGGGACATACCACTTATCTTTAGCAGCGCTCAGGAGTGCTGCATCCCGTGTTTCAAGTCCGGCAGCATCAACTGGGAATTCACTCTCAATCTGGCGAATCTTCTCCCGGTGGGTAGCAGACTGTTTAAGCCAGGAAACAATTTGGTTAGGGATGGAGCCTTTACCGTCGTAGCGGAGGAAATTCTGCTCTAGCAGTTCGGAAAGTTCCAGGTGCTTCTCAAATTTAGACCAGCCTGCTATTTCCCGCATGAAGTTGGGGTGGATTTCTTGGAAGGTCTGAGGTTTCTTAGTCAGCTGCTGGTTGAGCCACTGAACAGCGCTTGATTCGTCAGTAACGAAAAGTTCTAGCTGGAGAATCTCTCTTACCGTCATCCGCTTTTTGTCGTACTCTGCTACTTGTTCAGGCAGGAAGTACATCCCATCGCGTTCTGAGAAACGTTGCAATAGTCCAGCGTAAAACTCAGAAGCAGAGAGGGGGACGGTGACACCGCGTTGGATGTGGAACGCAACCATGCGGTCAAAGAGAAGGTAGTTTTGCCGTTCTGCGATCGCTTCTGCTTGACCATTTTTGGAAACAAAAACGGGAAGCTGTTGTAAATGGGTGCGAACAAACTCCCAAACTCCTTCTTCTGTTCCAGCTTCGAGTTTAAATCGTTCTTCAAGAATGCTGCTGGGTTTGTAGGCTGAAAGAATCAGGTCTTGTTTAACAGCACCACCGCTAGTAACTTGCTTAAAAGTTCCCTGTTTTTTATCCAATGTCCGCACATCTGCAATGACGAATCCAGCCCGTTGTAATGATTCTTGAATAGCATTCCACACACTGTTTTTTGAATTATGGAATTCTACCGTCATCCAATGCCCAGGCTTAAGAACCAGATGAAACTCCTGAAAGCACTGTGTCCTCAATTCCTGGTATTCCAAAATTTCTTTTTTTTGAGTCTTGTTCTCTATTGCTTCCGGTTTATTGTTGGTGAAAACCTTGAGCCATGCTTCCCATAGGAAGTTAAGCTCTGAATACATTAAATTTCCACCAAAGGGTGGATCAGTGAATATGTAATCAATGGTTTTAGCGGTAATGTTATTTAGTGCTGAAGAACTTTGTAGAGCAATGATTGATTTGTAATTTATATTCGAGTTTATAAAAACTTGGATACGCCTTTTTAGCTTTCCGCTAAAGGCATATTCAGGAGATACTTCTGATATTGGAGAACCTATATATAATGTTCCACTTAAATTTCTGTTGTTTTGCGAGAAGTGATGCGGCGAGTAGCGATTAAGCTTTGAGAACCCAATAACCCATTGCTCAAACAAAAACCAGCAAGTGTTAGCAATTAACTGGTTTGAGACTTTATTAACTCTTGTTAGTAATATTGCTAACACCCACAAACTCCGCTTTGTGTAAAAGTGAGGCACATGGGTAATGCCAATGTCATCGTTGCGGCGTGACTCTTCACCCTCTGGCATCCGATTTGTTGGAAACCAGTAAGGAATAGCACTATTTTCAATCTTTTCGCTCAAAGCCAAATCAAAAGCATCAGGTACTTTCTCAAAACGCTTCTTACCCACACTGTAATTAATCAGCGCTGGCACTTGTTTCGCCTGTCGTATAGTCTGATTAATCGCAGTATCAAACTTTGTCACCCAGGCTCGATCCATATTGCGCTTAGTCAGCTGGGCGTTACAGTGTGGGCAGGAAAATTTATCAAGCACCTTGCCATCTGTATCTACAGCTGCATCCCGAAACACTACTTCACCAGCACATTCAGGACAAGTGAAAACATCAGACCAAACAGTGTAGTTAATGCGACCCCAAGGTAGTTCTGAGCCTTGAGTCTTGAGTTGTGAGTCACCTATTTTAAGTAGTGCGATTGCTTTTTCCATCTGCTCCGGTTGCGGCTTATGTATACTCAGATACATCCAGCCGCATTCCTGCTCAACAAAAGCCAGAATGCCCTTGGCTTCACGCTCAAATTCAGCTACATCTACTGGTGTATTGTAGTTGTAAGCAATGAACGTAGCAGCTGACGAAAGATCGTTGAGGATAGCCCGACGTGTCCCCAGTTTTGAGAATGACTTGCCTTCTTCATCGAGGATAGTGCCATCTTTTTGAACTGTGTAACCAAGGGACTGAACCGTGGCGCGATCGCCACACATCTGGGCAGCTACACCCGTCATCCCCGTACCACAAAAACCATCAAAAACAATATCTCCTGGCTCTGTGTAGTGAAGGATATAGCGCATAATTGCCTTATGCGGTACTTTCGTATGATATGAGTGAGTATTGTAAATGGGGTCATTTTTCCCCTCACTCACATCCGCTGCAAACGGTTCCCGATGATAGTCGCTAGCATCAGGTGATGTCTCTTGATTTGAGGTGCGATCGCTCTCTTTTAACTGATGCCAATACTTGACAAAATCCTCAATAAATGGATTAGGACAGCCAGTGTAGTAAGGTGGATCGGAGAGTGCCAAAATATCCTCATCCTCACCAATAGGAAATCCCTCAATTTGGCGAAAATCTGGGTCTTTCAGCTTCTCTCGCAACTTCTCCAGAAAATACGCTCGCCGTGCCTCATCACTTTCAAAAGTCATGCCAAGGCACTCGACTGAGCCTTGCCGTTTGCTGTTTTCCTGAGCTTGAAAATCCAGGTTTAGCTGATTTCCTTCCATCTGTTTACTTAGCTTTATTTAGCAGATAATTTTAGTGGTAAAACTCATCTATTTTGCCTGAAAGACTACTTATGCACTAGAAATCCCAACCAAGGATCTAAATCACTTACATCATAAAAATCTAATAAGGCTTCTCCTAATTTCTCTAACTGTTCCCTAGATAGTTCCTGAATCTTAGCAACAATTCGTGCTTCGATATCGCCAAAACGCCTTCGCAGCAAACGCACTACTAATGACAATGCTGCATGTTTTAATCCTTCTTATTCGCTACTCTTTAATTGCTCTAATACCTGTTGCATAATAGCTTCATAGAAGCAAGGCTGACTCCCAACTTTTACTTGCTCCTCCAGCTAACCAACTACATTTTTCGCTCCACAAAATGACTGATAGCCTTCTCGCCATCCCTTGAGCAGAATATGTTTGATAAATCACTGAGTCTCGCACTAGTGCATGTTTTACCCCCTTTCCTGCTGCTCCAACCAATCAACTAAATCAGCTAGTTCTGAAACATTAAACAGTGCCTCCACTAAAGCCTCTAATTGCTCAACAGATAATACTCGAACCCGCTCAATCAATGATGAATTAACCTCACCGAAGCGTAGATTCAGCAAGCGCATTACAAGAGAAAGTACTTCCTGCTGTCTCGACCGTTGCCAAATATCTTGATAAATTACTGACTCTCGCATCATATCCTCCCGAAGAAATTGGCGAATTAAATTCCCTTCAAACCTGAGTCCTGCTAGAATTCCTGCACAACCCGCAAGATTTTGCCGCTGCTGCATGTCCTCGATTCTAGCGACTCGTTCAGCAACTTGCCTCAGCAAAGCTTGGGGGGAGTCTGTTCGCGTCAAGGTAGCTAGGGGTAACAGTGCAGGATTAGCAAGAAATGGTGCTGAATCTTGCTCCCACAAGCGAACAACCCGAAACTGGTGAATGGTTGTGTTGTCTCGATATTCCTCAGTAAAGGCGACTTCATTAGTCGTTTCCTGTAAAAAAATTACCACCTGCACCAGAGCACATCGGTATTGCCGCTTCAACCTCACCGAGTAATCAAGCATGCGGAACGGGATCGGCGGCTCAGAGTACGGGTTTGTTTGAAACTCTAGATGCAAAATTTGGTTAGCTGTTTGCAGGAATGTAACAGCATCAGCCCGAATTGGTTCTAGAGTGAGTTCAGTTTTGAGTACCTGGATGTCCTGCGGTTGAACCCAAAGGAGCCAGCGGATAAATTCGGCTGGGTATTGCTCGGCAAGATATTTACCCTCAACCGCGAGAATGCCCACGCCATGCCGTAGGCTGGCGATGGGATGAATCGCGGATAGGATCTAAAACTAGGCAAGATCATCTATTTAGAAAATAGAAAAATCTCAGTAAACATGCTAAGATAATAGCATGAATCTAACTTTTGAGTACAAACTAGAACCAACGATTGAGCAAGCGGCTGAGATGGACAAGTGGCTAGAAATCTGCCGTAAAGTCTATAACTACAGCCTTGCCGAAAGAAGGGACTGGATAAAATCTCGAAAGTGTAACATCAATGCAGGGCTATTTCATTCTAAATAAGCCCATAAGTGTGCTAAGACCAAAAGCAGAACGTCGTTGTGCTTGAGCCATATTCTCAAATCCACGCTTTGCGATATAAATTGAGAGCTTTCATTACGTGC